>Ga0209960_1002183_pt1 | contig 20514 bp, 11 predicted proteins | sample ThiBiot_500_plan_2_FD_183947 | JGI IMG/M metagenome (GOLD analysis project Ga0209960, IMG submission 183947) | Wastewater bioreactor microbial communities from Cape Town, South Africa - Thiocy_expt_500_plan (SPAdes) | ecosystem: Engineered > Bioreactor > Thiocyanate-remediating >...
TATGTCTTTATAATATGCAAATAAACCATGAATAAGGTTCCTAAGGAAAGGAGATGTCAAAGCATAAATCGAAATTGGGATAAATTTTTCCCAGCATTGTTTATTTTATCATTTAGAATCAACAGAAACTGTTTTAGCAAATAGTTCGACTGAAACCAAGGAAAAGAATCTTTTCTCACTTCGTGGTGGCGGCGAGTTTTGTACGGGTTTATTGGTACTATTATCATCATTGTTTCTTTTGCTGCTTCTGGTGCTAATGAATCAAATACTCCTGAGTAAAGAGCTGCCATTGGTGGTGGCATTTATCATGTTTGCATAGCTGGCGGTAAAGCAATTTGTGATTGTTGCTGTGGTTGCCATTTAGGATCCACTGAATGAAAATCTGTAGACACAAATTCCTTAGTGATGACTATCAAATTTCGCATTCACTTTTTTGAATAACACAGAATGATCGACCAGTTAGAGAAACAAAACTTGAATAAAACGTAATTGTGTTTCTTTTCTGTTTTGCTTTCAAATTGGCAACAGTTTTTTTTGCGTTTTTTTTCCAATTTCTCTAGTATAGTCAAGAAAGTGAAAGCTCTAGCAGTACGATGAGTATGGATGTACTCTTCATTTGTACAGCGCAACATTGGTTCAGTCGTTTCAAGAATGGTCACTTTGAACTTGATGATTCACCTCATACTGGCAGGCCTATGGAGGTGGACATTTTAATCTTCAGTTTATAATCTCAGGATATAAAACATAGATCGTTAAAGTTTTCATAGTCTGCCACAGATTTTTTTTTGTCAATCAATAATACGCTAAATTCAGTAGATTTGCACTAAACGTCTAACTTCCACATAGATGTATGATGCCGAGAAAGACATTCATAATGTGACATACAATACCTCACTGGCCCATAGCTATTTGCCTTGTCTGGGATACTAAATGTAGGGCAAATTTTCTGATGGAAGAACAATACTATAGAAAATGGAGAGTTTATTTTGATTTATTATTTGTAAGGAGATTATCTGGAAAATAATTGTACAAAATACGTGCAATAGTTAAGAGTGGCTAATAACGTAAAAATTTTTGAATTCGATGATTCTGCCAGTCTACTACATATAAATTCAGTTGATTATCAAATGTTATTGAGTTAGGGTTGCGCAGCAATGTTGCATTGCTACCAACCATTCCAGTTTTACCTGCAATCGTTGTAGCATTTGATTGACCAACTGGAAAGAATTGAACACGATGATTAGAACGATCCACAACATAAATATTATTCATTGGATCAAGCGTCACATCAGTTGGATTTCTGAGTAACGATGACGAATTTCCAGGAATTCCATTGCTATCACCAACAACAATGGACCATTGTGTATCATTCAAAAACCATCGAACGATATTATGTGTACCATAGTTTGCGATTAATAAACTATTTGATGATTGTTCGAAGAACAAGGCATGAGGTCGACACAATTGGACTGTACTTGTACCACATATATTGTTTCCAGCAACTCGAATACCGGTTGAATTATTATAAAAATATTTCATGATTCGATGATTTCCAAAATCAGATACGAAAAGTATGTTAGATTGTCGGTCATATGTCAGACCATGTGGACTATCTAACTGATTATCAGAATTACCAAGTGTACCATTACCAGCTGCTATAGTACCTTGTACTGCATCTTTCTTCCAGAACATAACACGATTGTTGCCCACGTCGGAAATATGGATATTACCATCATCATCGACTAGAAGAAAACCAGATGAATTAAAAGCATCAGCTGTGGATCCGGTAATTCCATTAGCTCTTCCAGCAACAGTTGTTGCATTTGAACTTCCTCTCAAAAACTTTTGTATTCGATTGTTATTTCGATCAGCAACAAATAATGAATATGACCAATCAACAACCAGATCATAAGGGTAATATAGTAGATTGGCTGCAGATCCAGTTGTGTTGGTCACACCAGCGATAGTGATACCTTCTGAGTTCCATCTTAGTATGCCAGGCTTGTCTGAATGCACATATGTCAAAAAATTAGTAAATATCTGACAAAAGATCTTACTGATTTTCGTTTCCTTTCTTTTGATTAAAAATGGAATAAGAATAATAACTGTCAATATTATCATCAGAATAAAACCTATTATCAATGAGATAATCATCTGTCGTCTTGAATGTTTTTTATTCTTTTTTGTTTGTAAAATTCGATGATGATTATTTGTAACATTCTGAAAAAAATTATGAAATGCATGTTTCTATATTAATTGAACATACTTTATTATCCAACAGTTTGACTGTTTTCTGTGAAGAAAGAGAATTTTGATCATATATAATTCGTTGAGAAGATGAACTGAATGATTGAGGTGTTTTACTAATGGTTGAGATATTATTTTGAGATTTAACTCGAACATGAATTATATCCGATGATGGATAGTGTCGTGATCGTCTTCTGCCTTTGTAAAATTGTTTAGAATATGAAATTTCAAACTTTGAAGTACTTTTGCTGCCTTTCATTAAAAACTTCTTTTCACAATGTGAATAAACGCAAATGCAACCGTTGTCGTTGCTCGTTTGATATGTGCAAAAAATATTGCAATGAGTTATTAGATGGCTTCTTCCATCTTCATCAAAATTATTAGTTTTGAGAATTAATTCTTGAATTGAAAATTTGAATCAACAAAGATGTCATGTGTGGTAGAAAAAAGTCTCAGTAAGAATGAGACAATAGAGACTGGAAATATTGTTTATTTAAAATATAATACATATATTATCAAATCGAAATGATAATACAGTCCTATATTTCCTATAATCCTATATTTTTTGGAAAATTCAAATTTTTTCGAAAAAAATCCTTTACTCTGTAGACACATCTGTTTCATCTCATGAAAAACCATTCCAATATGCAATAGAATGTGTACTGGCGACAACAAATGATTTCTTCATTCGTTTTCCAATTGAAACTGATGGGACTATCTTATTTTATTTTATTTCGGTTCTTTGTCGTTATAAATATCGGACTGAAAAGATAGTTTTATTCTATAATTGTAGATCATCAATTGTATTTAAAGTATTCGAAGTTCGAGTTTTTCCGAAAAGAAAAACCATTGTGTTTTATACTGACCAACACCCTCACCCTCAACACCCTCAATACCTAGAAAATAGTTTTCATCGATTTTGCTTACATTTAAACTATGGCTACTTTGATGTTGCTATTGTCAAGTGTGTCGTTTATTGGTCGATGTTGCTTACAATAAATAAGCATTGAGGGTGGCCTATGTCTCAACCCTCAACACCCCTCTTTTTTAATTTTCTATATAAAGTTATACATATTTCCTTGGTTGGTTAACATCTTCGGTTGACTTCACGCGGCCCAATCATACTCTGTTACTTTTCGTTATTTTAGCTCATTTTTTCCCACTCAGGTTATGTATTTACGATGTTGACGTGCGATAGAGAAGAGCATTGATCAAATCCTCGCAGAAAAGAAAAAAAGGAGCGAAACAATGGTAGAAGAAATAACTGATGTCGAATGTGGTACTGATGGTGAGTGGCCGTGCCGATATTGTGGCTGTCCAGCATACAGAGGCAATGGACATGGTCGCTGTCATTGTGGCCATTACATAAATCAACACAGTCAAACTAACTATCGTACGCTGCTAAAGGCCAATCCGTTAGTTGATATTGAAAAATGACTCGAAGCTTATTTTCAATTTAATATGACAAAGTTCAGGGTTTTTGCGTCCTGATGTATTTAATTTCTTTTTGAAATCTTTCCGTTTTTTTGCTGTAGCTATCCAAACATAATAAAATATTGAAGGATAAATCCATGAAAACCCATCCACTATTTTAAAAAGAGTTTTTTTTAAGACTTTTTATCTTCAAAACGTGTTGACAATATTAGAAAAATGTTTTCAATCAAAAGAATCGATAATTTCTCCTGTTGAAGATCCCGAGTTCTTCACCGATCTCTTTAAAGACCCATCTGCATAGGAAATTATGTTACAGTAGCCATGCACAAAACCTTGCCACAGAGAATTATTTGGATTACACTGGTTAGTTTTATTGTCGTTGGGCAACGAAGCCAAGAATGTACTCTGATCAGATCGCATATGAGAAGTACGATTATGTGCAATTTTTTTAAAAACGACTTCAGCTATTTTACGTACGCGCAGTTGCCTTTTCCTTCTGCTATAGGTGAATACAAATTATAGAGTGAAGCTTTTTCTGTCGGGCTGCTTGATCTGTTATTTTTTGATAGATAATTTCATCCGAAAACAAAATCGTTCAATACAAAATTGAATTCTGCATACTGCTCAACCCGAAAGAGAATTAACTCAAATGTAGAAACAAATCACCACGGGAAAAACTCGAATCGGATGTTAGCCTTATTGGCATAAAAAATCATACATATTCGCAATCTACAGATCATAATCAAAGACTCGCCGAAGGATCTTTATTGTTTTTATTTTGAATTTTATTGATCTTGCGCAAAATTATGAAAGCATTTTGTGAAGTGAGAAAAATAGGGTCAAGAATATGTGGTTAGTATGCAAAAGTGATAATTTTTTTGGTTACATTTTTTATAGTTTGATTTTGAGAAGCTAACTAGGATAATCAGGAAAATAATATAATAGTTTCTTGGATAATTTCGTTAGCATCGTTTCAAAGACAAATCATGTTCATATAGTCAGATTTTATTTTGATAACGTATACTTTATCGTCGACCACAGTTAGGACAACGTGATTCCCCTTCCCATATATCTTGTGGGATGATCCCAAATTCCTTTTCGTACAATTGTTTTGTATTTTCGAAGGCATCCTGAAGCGATTTCAGATCATCTTCTCCTCGCATTCCCCAATATGGATAATGATGTAAAAATCGTCCAAATACATTTTGACAATCAGCAGCATATGCTTGAGTGTCCAGAATATGATAATGCCAAACCTATGAAAATAAGAAGAACGTGTATAAAATGAAGGAGAAAAGCAAGAAATGTGGATCATTCTTAAGAAACACTTTTGATATCAAACATGCTGTACGGAACTTTCCTTTCCATACTTTATCAACTAATTTGCTGGGTACGATTGCTTGATCATCATACACTTTTGTTAAGGATAAAAATTTACGATATTCAGGAATAATTGAATTAATTTGTTCTTGTGTCCAACTTTCTCCTTCTTCTCTGTCCATCAGTTTTTTGCTGACCATAGTTAGGTCGATGTTCTGGATTGTACCGTCGATAAGTTTCATCTTAAAAAAATGCGGAAATATCGAATTGAAACCCGATTGTTATGTGTACTTCAACAAGTGAACCCTACATATTTCGGTAGTGAGGATGACATAAAGGCGAGAGTGATGATGTTTGAGAGATGGGTGTCAGAGAAAAAGATGTTTCACAATTTTATGTTAATCTTCTTTATTTATACTTCAACTGTGTTTTGAGGGTGAGCGATACGCTGTCTTAACAAAAAATCAGTGCTCAACGTTACTCTGTTCCGTTCCAATCTAAAATGAAGTCTGTGGGAATTTATAACTATATAGTCACTATACAAACCTGATTAAAAGAGTTGTTTTCAAGATTGATAGAGAAAAATGATTTTTTTCTGTGTTTTTATACTTTGGTTTCACCCATATTGAGTAATTTTTCCTCACTGAGAGTATTTTCCCCACTGAGGGTATTTTCATGTAGCCAAGAAACGCAAAATATTGGATGCAAACGAGATTTTATAGCTAGCTGGCGTGACAGTCTTACATGATGGTTGCAGTTGCATCGGAACACAATTACGTGGGTAACTCCAATTCCAAAAGTCTTAAAGGACTCCATCAGTTCATAGTACCCAAGAGACTAAATTATTGCTCCTATCAAGACTGACTTTTATCAAATTGTTGTGAACGGATATGAATATATCAAGAAATCGAAAAGTGAGTCAATGCACGTTTTTCATTGGACGTTCCCAGTAGTGTCGAACTAGGAGTTTGCAAATTTGATTCGCATGAACATCCATACAAGTGTTAACGGTGCACAAATCGACATGTATGGACGTTACGGAAAAATTTATCAATTCAGTAACACCAAAGCCGCTAGTGTCAAACTTGAATGTTGAATTCAACTGTTTAACTATGTAAATATTCGATTTCACTTTTTCGCTCTCACCCTCCAGGATTCCACTCCCGCCGCTAAACCATCGGAAAATCATTGATTCAATCAAAATATTTAACGATTACTATTGATTTCACACCCACTGCTCTACATTCAAACTAGTTTAACGCTCAGAATTTTTCGTTACACTCAGATTTCACATCGCTAGCATATGGATTTGGATTGATAAGATTTACAAAATTAGATTGAAAATCGAAAAAAACCGGTGTTATATGGACTTTGAGCGAAGTGAGAAAAGGTGAATGAGAATCTGCACAGAATCATTGATCATCGGTTTATAGATACCTTAACTGAGTAGTTCTTTGAGAATTTGTGGTTAAATTGTGTCGTCCTGGTTTATTGCTTGTGAAGATGTGAAATGTGTGAACTATGAAATCGATGGTATAGTTTTCCGATTGTGTCCGGTATTAGGTGTTCAGTGAATCTGGTTGGATTCGTGCAAAGACCCGTAAGACTATTCGACTGACGGAACCTGTACACTGTAAAAAAATCCGGGCAATGATGTAACCATGTCCTGGTAAAACTAGAAGATAAACGTCTGAAAGGTTTATACTGATGTGATAAATCCTTCGAAAGTTTATTAATTAGAGCGTTTATCAGAGAATCGGTATATCAAATTTTTAAAAGGGTTTTTGGATGGAATATACTAACTTAACCGTATATTTATGGTCGATTGAAGGTATATTATGGTACAGTTTGAGACAAAGATATATTATTACACAAAGTGGGATTTGTGCCAACAATGGACACCCTTTTCAATCGAAGTATTATGTTTTCTTTTCTGATTTTCTGATTTTCTTTCGTTCTCTCTTATGAGATCATATATAAAGTGCGTGTTTCATCTTGTATGAACACGATTTGGAGTCATGAAGTAGTGAAATAAACAACTCATACCGATAGTAGCGGTACGCTGCTTCTCCATTTCGTCTCATGTAACGAATTGATTATTCCATCTCACCTTCTATCACTCATTTCTATCATTCAACCATTTAAAATTCCTTACACTATTGAATAAAAAAAATATTTTTATTGAACTATCTACAAAAAATCTCGAATTCGGTGCTAACTTTACTGACATGTATATTATATTGATAGCAATTTTAGACACTTTTCATATTCGAATAAAATGACATATATGAATCAAAGAGAACACATATGCTTGTTATATGATAAAATTAATTTTCCATAAATCAATGTGAATCTTAAAAATGAATAGGCAAATATTCTTCATATGAAGCGAAAAATTCTAAAATTCCGTTGTGTCAATATTCTTTGTTTTATTTCTATATGTACCAAAAAATAAACGTTTTTATTCAAACAAATAAATCCATGAAAGTAAAATTAGGCATGTCCTATTATCACAGATTCAGAATATTGTACACAGTCAGTCAAATCTCGTTGTGTTGCTATTAAAAGACGATAACTTCTAAAACGCTGAGTATTTGAGAAGTTTTGTTGAACGCCATATGTCCTACGAGCATTTACAGGAAGCAAACCTGTTGAACCATTATATATTAACGTCCAACTAGAACCAAGATGAAGTGCTGTCGTATTGGATTCATTTGATCCTTCAAGAGTTATTGTTATAGGATCACGATTTGGATAATCATTAGCAGTTGCAAAACGAACAGCAACTGCAAGGGATGCATTGCTTACACTTGGTATAACAAAGAAACCAGTGTTTGCTCCCGGATTTAATAAAGTGGCAGTAAAAGTACCTTGAATGCCATTATTAACATATTTTGTATTTACATTATCATCCATAGCTTGAGGAGGAAGCTCTACACTACTTGCATACAGTCCATCATAACCACCTGTTGATTGACCAGCAGATGTGTTATATAAACCAATAATTGTATCACCAACATTCGATATTTTAATCATTGGCCCAAGAGTAACTGTCACAGTAGTTGCTATATAATAAATTCTTATGATAGCATGAATTTTAAAAAATATGTATGTTACTAGCGTAAATATTCAGTACTACCCGATAAGTTTTCGTAACACATACTCTATTTATTGGAAAGCAAAGATCTAATAATCTCCTGTGTACCACCGATTTCGCCTATCCTCGTCTATGTTTCTTTTGCGCTTTGCTACTTCCACTATGAAGAATTTCTTAAGTTCGTAGTTTAGATTCCGATCTTATCCAAAGAAAGTTTTATGTCCTGGTTCTGTCTCATTATTACTTGGAGGCGCATGATGCTGGTCAAATTTTACTCAGTCTACCTTTTGTGATCAATTGAGCTAGCTTTCGTTGGGCCTCGAAGTGTATCATAGAAAGGTTAGTAGTGGTATCTATTGTGAGGGTCTAACTGCATAATGAACACACAAACACGCATTCCTCTTTATATATAATATAGATACTTGTAGTAGTAGTTGTTTCTGTACTTGTGGTTGAAGTTGTGGTTGAAGTTGTGGTTGAAGTTATACTTGTAGTAGTTGTTGTTTCCGTAGTTGTGGTTGAAGTTATACTCGTAGTAGTAGTTGTTTCTGTACTTGTGGTTGAAGTTATACTCGTAGTAGTAGTTGTTTCCGTAGTTGTAGTTGAAGTTATACTCGTAGTAGTAGTTGTTTCCGTACTTGTGGTTGAAGTTATACTTGTAGTAGTTGTTGTTTCCGTAGTTGTAGTTGAAGTTATACTTGTAGTAGTAGTTGTTTCCGTACTTGTGGTTGAAGTTATACTTGTAGTAGTTGTTGTTTCCGTAGTTGTAGTTGTAGTTAAAGTGGTACTTGTACTTGTGGTTAAAGTTGTAATCGCAGTTGTGTCCGAAGTTGTATTTGTAACTGTGCTTGTAATTATACTCGTAGTTGCACCTAGACCTCCAACTACGGTTGTGCTTGAACTTTGGGTAGTAGATTTATTGGAGTTTTTCGTCAATGCAACAACTGATGCTGCAATCCCAACAATCAACAAAAATGTAGCAGCAATGGATACAAGCGTGCGAATAGGTGTACATGGACCGTATTTCATCGAAAAAAATTTACTTTTGAATAGAAAAGATATATAACAGAAACTATAAAAATAAATATTACTTTCTTTGGTTGTTGTAGTTTTTTCTATTGTATTTATTTGTATCATTGATATTAGTAATTTCTTTATTCTATAATAAAAATTTTCAAAAAATTTCTTTTTTATCATTTATAAATAAAAGTAAAAACCCACTTCATTTTCATTTAATGTTTGACCATGATTTTCTTGATCAGATTTTCTAATTTTCGTTGGTTTGATAGATTTTGGTGCGATAGATAATCTCTATAAACAATATTTAAAAAATATGATCAATAATATAAAAATTAAACTAACTAAATTTAAACTTGGATTTATTTGATTCGTAGGTCTTATGGTTACAGGAAATGAACTTCTCGAATTAATTTTGTTCATTGATGAACTGGCATTCTAAAGTAATAAAGAAAAATAATATTACAAAAAATTTTATCTCTAATTTTAGCTACTTTAACATTTATTTGTTTGACCATGATTTCGAATATATTTCAAGTCTTCTTTTCTCGAACAATCAAATGAATGAAGTTTCTTTTTCTTTGCATTACTTTTTATCTACTGCGCAAAATTGAACTCATCTATTTGCCTTTTTTTTTACAAAGGTTTCGAATTAAATTAATTGAAGATTGTTTCTGTCTATTCAAACTTTGCACAAATATATATAAATAAATAAATCAGAGAGGGCTCCTGTTTTTCTTTTATTAAAGGTTGTTGATTACAAAAGTTCTGATTGAATCAATTGTTTTCTTTATTTGCAAATGTCTGGAGTTTGATTTAATCAAAAATTCTGTTGTTATTTTTGTACATTTAATTATGTATTTCGAATTAGTCCCCTTTCGCCGAAATTTTTTTCATCGAAGATTATTTTCGTCGACAGAAATTTTCACTAAAAGGTGATTTATTCTTCGGAAAATGTTACATGTTCATCGATGGAGTGTCTATCACTAGACAGAATCTTTCATAGTTCAGAATAGCAGTCCGAAACCATTTTTAATCCAAGATTATACTTGTCGAAAGCTTAAAAAGTTTTTATTTTTGATCAGAGTAAAATTATTATATACTATACTGTTTAATTTATATTTTTTCTCAGAGATATATCTATTGAAGAACGGCGGAAGGTCCTGATGCAGCGGCGATCAATGTTGATTCGTTAACTTGACGAGCTGCCACCATTACTTTAGTACTGCATTTCAAGACAAGGTCGCGTAGATCTTCAGTGTTCACAGCATAGTTATACGGTTTATCAAAAACAAGTGTTCAATCCGATGAGGCCGTTATATTAACAACGATACGTCCATAATAATCATCGTTCCATAACACTGAAGTCGAGTTAATCTGTTGAGTACTAACAATCACAATAATAAAAAAATTATGTAGCTGAATAGATAAAACACTGTCATCGTAGTCATAAGCTGTGCATTGGATGAAATGTGTCTTTTATAAGCATCAATCATTAAAATTTTCAAAATATTTTGAATAAAACACTATTTGTATGAAAGTCATTAGTTGATTCAGATTAAATTTAGGATACAGACAATTCAGAAACAAATTCGAACCATAATGTCAATATTGTTGATAAATCAATAGAATCGAAAATGATGTATACCCATGCAGACTTTACTAGATTGAATTAGTCAATTAAATGTACCACAGATTCCAATTCACAGAAAAAACATTATAGAAAATGGAGAGTTTATTTTGATTTATTAATTGTAAGGAGATTATCTAGAAAATAATTTTACCAAATACGTGCAATGGTTAAGAATGGTTAATAACGTAAAAGTTTTTGAATTCGATGATTCTGAAAGTCTGCTACATATAAATTCAGTTGATTATCAAATGTTATTGAGTTAGGAGAAGACAGCAATGTTGCACTGCTACCAGGCATTCCACTTTTACCTGCAATAGTCGTGGCATTTGATTGACCCACTGGAAAGAATTGAACACGATGATTCGAACGATCCACAACATAAATATTATTCATTGGATCAAGCATAACATCAGTTGGATTTCTGAGTAACGATGACGAATTTCCAGGAATTCCATTGCTATCACCAATAACAATTGACCATTGTGTATCATTCAAAAACCATCGAACGATATTATGTGTACCATAGTTTGCGATTAATAAACTATTTGACGATCGTTCGAAGAACAAGGCATGAGGTCGACACAATTGGACTGTACTTGTACCACATGTATTGTTTCCAGCAACTCGAATACCGGTTGAATTATTATAAAAATATTTCATGATTCGATGATTTTCAAAATCAGATACGAAAAGTATGTTAGATTGTCGGTCATATGTCAGACCATGTGGCCAATTTAACTGATTATCAGAATTACCAAGTGTACCATTGCCAGCAGCTATAGTACCTTGTACTGCATCTTTCTCCCAGAACATAACACGATTATTGCCCCCGTCGGAAATATGGATGTTACCATCATCATCGACTAGAAGAAAACCAGATGAATTAAAAGTATCAGCTGTGGATCCGGGAATTCCATTAGCTCCTCCAGCAATAGTTGTTGCATTTGAACTACCTCTCAAAAACTTTTGTATTCGATTATTATTTCGATCAGCAACAAATAATGAATATGACCAATCCACGACCAGATCATAAGGGTAATATAGTAGATTGGCTGCAGATCCAGTTGTGTTGGTCACACCAGCGATAGTGATACCTTCTGAGTTCCATCTCAGTATGGCAGGCTTGTCTGAATGCATATATTTCCAAAAATTAATTAATCTCTGACAAAAGATCTTACTGATTTTTGTTTCTTCTCTTTTGATTAAAAATGGAATAAGAATAATAACTGTCAATATTATCATCAGAATAAAACCAATTATCAATGAGATAACCATCTGTCGTCTTGAACGTTTTTTCTTCTTTTTTGTTTGCAAAACTCCATGATGATTATTTGTAATATTCTGAAAAAAAAATAAAATGCACGTTTCTATATTAATTGAATATACTTTATTATCCAACAATTTGATTGTTTTAAGTGAAGAAAGAGAATTTTGATCATATATAATTCGTTGAGAAGATGAGCTTGATGATTGAGGTGTTTTATTAATGGTTGAGATATTATTTTGAGATTTAACTTGAACATGAATTATATCCGATGATGGATAGTGTCGTGATCGTTTTCTGCCTTTGTAAAGTCGTTTAGAATATGAAATTTCAAACTTTGAAGTACTTTTGCTGCCTTTCATTAAAAAATTCTTTTGACAATGTGAATAAGCGCAAATGCAACCGTTGTCGTTGCTCGTTTGATATGTGCAAAAAATATTGCAATGAGGTATTAGATGGCTTCTTACATCTTCATCAAAATTATTAGTTTTGAGAATTAATTCTTGGATTCAAAATTTGAATCAACAAAGATGAATTCAATTTTATTTTCTTCAATTGAAATTTCAACTTTATTTCGTCAGTTACAATATTTAAACAAAGTTTGAATTTAATCATTGATAGTACATTAGGAAATCAATTCATGTCTATTTATGAAACAAATTTGTATTTTATTTCGAATCCAAATGGATCAAATCGAAGATCATATAGTGAATACAGATTTCTCTTTTGTCGATTTCACTTTCGTTGGATCTAGATAATTGTTCATGTGGAACATTACAATCATTGAACTGTATTGACTTGCTTATTATTGGCTGTTTACCAGACATTGGATACTTAGTAAAATACTTAGGACTTTCGGTACTTTTACTTTAAATTTGTACTTAAGTATTTGTACTAATTTACTTAAGTACCTGTACTTTGAGTACAAAATTTGCTTAAAAAAGTGGCTAATTTTCGTCGTTATTTGTAAATGAGTTCTACTGTTAAATATCCTTTTCCTTATATACCAGTTGCTAGATTTTGATCAGATCTATATATGAAATCGTTTCTCTCTTTTTTTATTTCTTTCGTCATTCATTTGGATTGTTCATTTATTGCTGTTGATATTAATGTATTTCATTTATTTTGAAATTGTCTCAAATGAAAAATCCTGCGCTAGCGTGGACTATTTTCCTTTTATATGATTCGCAAATCGGTTTATATACATTATGAATAAAATAATGGAGAATAATTCAATGAGTGATTAACAAAATTTTTTATTTGATAAGAAAAAGTAATTGGCAAGCAGAGAACTTTTTCTTCAGGAAACAAACGAAAAAGAGATATAAAATTGTTATGGAACTAATCCATCGATATTTGAATGAAGAGCATCATTTATACGTTGACAACTGATATAATTACAAGTCCAGCTCTTTTTGAACTCTTACATCGATGGCAGGACAAACGAGAAGTTCATATGCTTTTTCGTCGATTCATTCAATGGAATACACAAATTTAAACAAAATAGATCGACAAACTGGAGTAGAAATTCAGTAAAATGATACAAGAAGCTTTTTTTCCATTTATTGGATATGGTAGTATATAATGCATTTGTAATTTACAAACTGCAGAACAGTATACATCATATCATCTATCTGACTTTCGTCTTGAAATAATTAGAGGAATTCTGATAAAAGTTTATCTTCTTCGTTTAAGTGCTCGTCGTTTCCCTTCACTTATTTCACAAGCATCACAATCAAAGCAGCAACCTCAAAGAAAATGCGTCGTTTGCACATTTCATGGTATTCGACATGATACACGATATTTTTGCCCTGACTGTGATGTTCTTCTATGCATTCTCGATTGCTTCAAAGACTATCATACAAAAATGAACTACTAGTAGATCTTTAGTATGAAAATACTGTTTTTTTTCTAAAGAAATAAAGATTATATTGCAAAACTTCCTATAAGAAATTCGATTTTTGCCAAAAAAAGCCGGGACTCAAAGGGTTAAAATTTATTTAAAATTACACGGTGAATTTCATTTTCAATCGATTTAATTGTGATCTGGGAAAGTTACAATTTGTCCATCTCGGGTCTATCATGGCTATTATAATTGAACATATGAGTAAGAATTCTGGCGATTCTTTTTGAATGACTTGTCGATCATGGTTTTAATTATGCCAGAGAGTTGATTTTTTGTCATAGAAAGTGTTTCCAAAGTGTTATTAATGCTTAATGCATTCGCAATCGCGGTACCACCAGTATCACCAATAATGTTATCATCTAAATAAAGACGAGCCAATGTTCGATTGCATTTAAGAATGTCCGCGATTGCCGTTATACCTATATCACCAATATTATTACGACATAAAGTTAAAGCGGTGATCGTTTGATTGTATTTTAAAACATTCGAAATGATCACAATACCGGCATCACCAATGTTGTTATTAGATAAGCTTAAATTGGTCAAAGTCTTGTTACATTTCAGAATCTCTGCTATTAGTTGTAAATGGTTATTCGCCAATCCACATCCTGATAGTTCCAATGAAGTAACTGTTGTATTCGTTTTTAAACTTTCTAAGATGATATTCATATCATGTGGAGTGATTTTCTTGAAACTCAAGTTAAGATTATGATAAGCAGTATTTGACCGTAATTCTTCCACTATCTGTCTAAATTCTTGAGACACACTCACGTTTGAAGACAAATGTGCTCCTAAACGAAACATGGTTTCAATCATTTGTTGATATTAACTAACTAAATACAATGAAGCAGACAATCTTGATCGGTTACTTCATACCTCTATCCTTATTTTTTCACGTATAAACGCTTGTACATATGCATATCTCGCTCATCTAGCTTCGCCTATGCGAGGTTATGAATGGACATGATAAATATTACCTTTTCCGGTTGCTTGTAGCATATCAGACTGGTGTAATGCACTAGCAGATCGAGGTTTGAATCCTTGTTGACATATATTGCATTTTTGGGAAGACTCTTGATTAGAATAAGTGCATACAGAGCACACCCATTGTTTCGTATAGTTTATTAACAATTCACTCTGTGAATACGAATCTATTTGGCATTCTGCCATATCTTGTTGTGATTCACTGTTCAATAAACATATGTCACATAAAATGTTGCTCATCGGATTTTTGCTATGGCAATGATAATTAGTGCATGGCAACTGATTTCGAACAGAATCTATCGAATAAAATGAACGTGTCTTATCTTGAAATGGAGAATCTTTTATTTTAATTGACTGGTGTCGTCGCTGTCCGCATATACTGCACTTATCGATATCGGACGAGTTCAAATAAGTACAAGAGGAACAATTCCATTGATCATCGTCACAAAAATTCTAAATTATTGAATAAACAAGCAAAATTCACTCACATCACATCTCTGTAAGATATAGTAATGTATTTCTTACACCAGTTAACGTTGGTAGCGGCTGAAAAGAACATTGAATCGGTTTACGGCATAGGGGACAGCAATTGTTATTCATCTTCGCGTTTTTCATAATGCAATCATAATGAAAAACATGATGGCAAGCTGACGTTAAGAGAACTTTTCCGTTCGTTGTAGATTCTAGGCAAATGGTGCACATGTTTGCTTCTGCCATTATGATCTAGAAAAGAAAAATCAGGACAAACAGTACATAGGAAGACCAAGGGATAAACATATAATAGCATGTATAATATATCGTCCAAGTAACAGGGATAGCTTTTAATAACTTTCCTATGGTTTTGATGTCTTATTACACGACTTGATCCAACATTTTTCATGGGTAGAGTAGTGATCTATGGTGAGCTTAATGGTTGCGATGATTTCAGATTTTTGCTCGACGTAATCCAATACGATTCCATCACCAGAACTCTGTCGGATAATCGGAACTTATAAACTCCGATAGGATCTCACGTAATATCTCTCAACATATATAGGATGCGAAACGCGGCTTTTCAATATTTCGCACTAGTTATTCTGTTACTTCGGTAGTCGTAAATCTAATAGAGCTACACATTTTCAAAAATTCTCACCTTTCCAAAACTTGATGTTTATGAAAGAGAAATGCAAGAAGTTTTAACCTACAAAGGAAATTGTTCGGTGTTTATATACTTCTTTAGAACGGTATCTCTAACTTTGAAGTGTCTTATCATTTTTCGATGTGTGTTCGGTTTCGAAGCCCAGCAAGCGCAGAAAATATTTAGCACAGCGTGTTCAGGGTGAGTTTGAAGACTTATTTTCATAGGCAGTGGAGTGAATTCAGAATAGAGAAGGCTGAGATATTTCGTAAATCGAAAACAGTAGTTTAAGCCGCTTTTTTTCAAAATGAAGAGATTCGCTTTCAAACCATTGAAATATGTTTTATTACATTTGCTTCAAAAATTGTTTGTATTTAGATTTCTTCAAACAATAAAACACTTCTCAAATAATTCTATTGAAAATACTAATACTGGATATAAACAATATCATCTGACCATTGCTCGTTTTGATTTTTTGACAAACGATTGTTTCAAAATTATTCCGATTTTTCTCACATATTCCATCTTTATGAATATTGAAAAAATACGAGAAGAACTATTCAATATCGAAGTTTTGAGCAATACAACATTCTACTACTGTGTCAAAAATCGTTTTTCATTTAATTTCGCTTGTTTTTGCGAATTCTTTTAAAATTAGTTGCAACATAGTATAGTATGTAACTGTAATCGAAGGAGTCAGCTAGTAGGAAAAAAACAAATTGACTACAGTGTATACTTGTTCTTTTTCGCCGAAAGTCGATGTGTTTGCACAGTAAATATTTGATAAGAGAACAGAAAATAGTGCATTTTAATAGTTGACATCAGTGAGCTTTTTCCAACATAGAAAGAAAACGACGCAAAATTGGGATAATGATTATGGCAATGCTTTAGAATGCAATTCGCATGATTATAATTACGTACTTTGAAATTTTTGTACTCCGATTAATCAAAGCTGCATTTTAAAACCGAATCTAGTCTTATGCATCAGCGTTCTGCTTATGTATGTACAAGACGAAGCGAGTTCAGAATACGGTAGTCTCATAGTTTCATCCCGATCCCGCCTAAACCCGATTTTTCGAAATTTTTCGATAATAGTTTCAGTCACATGTTATAATGGGTGAATATCTAATCGTGTTTCATGATATTGCTATTTTTTGTAAGTAAATAGCAAATGTTGAAGCATATATCGGCGTGGCCAAGCGTTACGGAATTTCATTTTTTTACATTGCAACAGCTGTATCTATTCAACAACAAAAGCAAACTCCATGAAAATTTTCTTATTAGTAAAGATCAATGAGCTCTACTATCAGTAAAAATTTCATGAAGATATGTTTCGTAGAATTCAAGCTATTGAAGAAATACCTTGCGTTACGGAATCTAAAAAAATGGAAATGAATTTTACGGTTGCCTTGGAGTTGCACATTTTACACTGTGATGAAGTAATTTGTAAAAAACCGTTTTATATAAAATTTATTCAGCTTTGAATGAGTTTTTATATTATGACAAAATTTATTCGTTGGCATAAATGTACTGAAAGAAAAAATAAAAAATGTTCTCCGTTACGGAATTTCACTTTTTTATGTTTTCCCACGAGGGTGTTTTTGGTACAATATTTGAAGTGATCTCACTAAAGAACTTTGACTTTTTTGCTTTAAAAAGATTTTATTTATTTTTGTCTATATGTAGGTTGTTCTCATTTTGTCGCTCTACAGACATATCATCAAAATTTATGTTGATCTTTTTGAGAAAAACGCAAAAACTCAAAAGTTCAAAATTTAACTTTTCACGAAATTTATCGGTTTTCCTATATTGAGGGTGGGGTGTGAGGGTGAGGGTGTTGAGGGTGAGTTAGAAAGCACACCACGATCGCGATTTCGACCTTCCTTAAGGGTTTCAACAGACGGCTTAACTACAGTATTAGATACTGTTCTAATGATCCGAAGATCATACACATTATTTCTTTTATCTCGCAACTGTATTTAAAATTATTATTAAAGTGCCAAATACATTAACAAATAACTATTTTATTTGTATATATTCACTAGTAGAGGTTTTATTGTAAATCTTTATTTGAAAATAGGTCAATAACTTTTTGATATTTTCAGTTATTGTTCGACATGTTCGAGTTGCTGTTGTGATCTAAGAGTATGACGAGTATTATGAATTGGTACAGTTCGATTGGTAGTATTAATACAATGATTTCGACAAATGAGATAATGTAAAGATTTTTTGATTAATTGTTTGAATTGTTTTCGAAGCGATGGAGAAACTATCATATAAATATAAAAATTGAATGCATAACCTATATAGCTAAGTATTCCAGTAATAGTAAGAGCAACATTTTCTTGTGCTATTCGAAGAGTATTTTTCGGTGTGTACATGGTTACCAAAGCGTAAATTGTTTGTGTTGTATATGCAATCATACCAATAAGAATAAACCAAGCCTGAGTACTAACCATTCGTGTCAATTGCTGTTGAATTTGTGTTCGCATTTGTTCTTGATGTAGATAATTGATATTTGCATATGCTAAGATAGCAAAGACAATCATAATGAGAGTAGGAATGATACCAAGTAAAAATGGTGTAACAAAATATGCAATGTAACTTCGATAGGCTATATTATTAGAAAGTGAACATGAAGTAATATTAGTGGTCTTGGAAACATTAATTTGATTATAGATAATCAATGGTACACTGTGCAGAATTGACAAGAGGAATGTAATCCAAACTAAACGATGAGCTATTTTCACTGTAGAAAATTGTCGAAGACGAGCATTTCCGGATGTTAATAGATACTGATCGATCATGGCCCAAGCAGTAGAAAATAGAGAAGTAAGAGAAAATGCATGTCCAAAATATTGACGTAGTTTACACCATACTACTGATGTTGATGATGGATCCAAATTAAAATTCGGTAGAATAATACGAGAGAGAAACGAACTATTGAATAATACGAAATTACCGATAGATGCTACTAGAAGATAAATTGATGATGGATTCTTGTATAATCGTTTCATTGAAAGAAACATCAATAAACATAGAACATTGCTCACTACACCCGCAATATAGAAGAACGATGCAACGTATAGATTTATTTGTTTACTAATATAATTCAAATAGTTGATAGTTGTCGATGACATTTTCAACAGAAGTGAAGCAAGAAAACTGAATGTTGTTTTGATAGATAATATGTTCATTTTTTTTTCTTCATCCCAAGAATATCATAAGAAATATAATGAGATTACAGCATGTGTCCATATCGTTGCTTGCACGTCTCTCTGCATGTATTACCTATGTAAAAATTTTAAAATAGTCATTTAGCAGTGCTTTTGAGTTCATTAAAGAAATATATTTTTAGATATTTCAATGGTGTGAGCTTGTATACCTCACACACACACGCTGTATCTCATTATATTTCTTATGATGTCCTTCCGATGAACAAAATGTCTGCCCTATTAATTTTCTTTATCATAATTCTAAACCTTTTCAAAGCTGTAAAAAAATGTATTTAATGTAGCATCTTTTTTTCAAAGAATTGAATACAGTGATCACTTCTCTAAGCGACATAGTTTCCTGGTGACCAACAATGTTTCAATCTTTTAGACTCTTCATTTTCTTTGTATACGCATCCTTATATCCATTTTGATTGAAAGAAGATTATTTAATAATAATTGTCGAAGGCAATAATTACTTTTAACCTAAAACAGAAATTGAATTATTTTTTTTTCGCCTGTTTTTATAAGACTTTATAATATTCTTCATATGACTTTTACGCAGTTATTTGAAAAAAATTGCATTTCAGAGAATAAATAATAAGAATCGCTGCTGTATTTGTTTTATTGTCTCTGTAGCTCAGACACTCTTCTATATATATTTCATATCAAACTTAAAACTTTGATATTCGTTAAAAAAAAGAAGTATTAATTACTGATGAAAAGTTTTCTACATATAAAATATCTAGAGAGTTCTATCCTTATAATAATAATTGATTTTTTTCCATAAATCAATGCAGAAACCATATAGATGCTTCTCTGATTTCATAGAGAAATGCAATTTTCTTTTGACAAAAAAAATTGAATTAAAAGAAATATTGTTAATAAAGAAAGAAAGGTAATCGAACAATATTCTTCATTAAATTTAGATTTATTTCATATCAGAAACTTTGTACATATAAATCCAATTGTCAATGATTAAATCATCAGGTCATCGAAAACATCTTTCAAAAACAAGAAAACAATCTAATCCTATTATACATACCAGCATTCGCTCAACAAAAAACTTTGAATCAATCAAGAAGAATATTTCTGTTCGTCGTCATCATTCACGCTACGTTAGCTAAGAATAATTATTTTGATTTTTATCCTATATAGTTAATGTTGTAGTTGAATGAAAAAATCAAGAATGAACCAACCATTGAGAATTTTGACAACACTCCAAGGCATTATGAACAAGATTCGTCGTTATCACAAGTAAAAACTACCAATATTTTGCATTA
>Ga0209960_1002187_pt1 | contig 20450 bp, 9 predicted proteins | sample ThiBiot_500_plan_2_FD_183947 | JGI IMG/M metagenome (GOLD analysis project Ga0209960, IMG submission 183947) | Wastewater bioreactor microbial communities from Cape Town, South Africa - Thiocy_expt_500_plan (SPAdes) | ecosystem: Engineered > Bioreactor > Thiocyanate-remediating >...
TATTTAAAATTTAGAAATATTCGATGTTATCGATTGCCAGAGATTCGAAAACACCGGTTACGTTTACAATTCACTCATTCAACCGATCGAGACCATGCCGAACAAACCCTACATTTAGATGAATTTAATGACCAAAATTATCATACTTGGATCTCTATGCAACAATAAACTTTCTTGTTGTTTGTTCTTCTTCTTTTGTTCACTTGATGTTGTTTCTTTTCATTATTTTCATTATTATCATTATTATTATTATTATTCTGTTTGTTATTTTTTTTTGTGTGTTTTTGGTTTTATTACGACATGTTTGATATTCTGTGATGTTTTATATTTTCTTCGATTCATGTCTATAAGTTTGTAGTGTTAGCTTATCCAAAAGGGTGGGCAAACGTCAAATCATCTTATTTTCGTGGAAAGAGGGAGGTGTTAGCGTCACTGGATGTCACTACGTGCCGCTAACGTTATTTTTCTTTTCTTTTCATTTATATGTTCCATAGATTGTTTCATATCTTTGGATTATACTGAAGATCAGTGATCCAGGGTTATGATGCAATACTGTTTTTCTATATTATGACGTCATGTTGATGTCTAGTTTTCCTTTTCTTTGATATATATATCTTTTTTGTTTTCTTTGTCTCAGAGTTCTCGTTTTTCATATTATAGTGACACGTTGTTTTGTTTGCATTTTTATATGCATTTATTATTTTCATCGAAATAAACCCGTATACATCGAAACTATCACTCTTTTCAAGTGGCCGTAACGGTAAGAGTTTGATTTATTACGTGAGTTTTCTCTTTCCGTATAGCGATCCCGTGATCACACTGATAGCCTACAGTTCATCTGGTGGCTGTTGTCTTAGTTTAGATAGAGAACCTCACATCTAGATTGAGGTCTCCGACTTCTAGACACAATTTACCATCGCGTAACGCTGTTACATAAAAGGACCCTTTTTTCCAGTACCTCGAATGCAACTGAAATTTTTCATTGAAATAGTGTTTGAAACAGTATAACTTTCTAACAGTTTTGTAGAGAATTAAATGGGCTTTCTGATGGTAAAAAAACGTTTTTCCCTGAGTTTTTATGATTGAGAAGAAAATGGAAAAAACGAGCGTAACGCTGTGACACAATTTCTCGTCGAAACATGATCAAGTTTTGAACATGTTCGGAATCAATTTTCCTCAAACAACATCAAACTTTTCAGTATCTAGGATTAAAGAGCAGTCTGAAAACTGTATAGGAATGTGCAACTTGTCTTCAAAAACGCAAGTTAATGATAGAAACGCTACACTGGAAACACTTGAATTTGACATGAAATCGAATTTTTAAAAGCGGTTTTTCAGGCAAAAACTATCGTTAACAAGCTAAAAATACGGGTTCAAATCTCTTTTTTTTCACGTCAACCCATGATTTGCAACAAGAAAAGATGTAAAATTTGTGAATAGCGTAAAAAAATTAACTTTCCATAATGTATTTTGTCTATTTCAGCCAAAAAATGCTGGAAAAAAACTTGATCAGCGAAGTGTCGCGTTACGTGGACAAGCCGAATACAAAGTCAAGTTGTTCTTCGAAGCTTGTAAAAGTATTGATAAGATGATTTAGCTCAGCTGGTTGTATGCCACGATCGTCAGAATCAGGTGAAACTTCTAATAAATTTAAGACGTTACCTAAGAAAAAAAATTATTTGTGGTTATTTATGAAATTTTTATTGAGTGAGTTTACTAATATCTGTTTCACACTGGGGGCATGTTAACGATTGTTCTAGATTTTGTGATGAAACTACAGTTACTACAAGGTCGCGAATTTCATTTTCATGAAATACTCTGTCACAAGCGGGGCAAGTGAACTGTCTTGAATGTGGTCCTATGTATTGGTCACAAAAGGCGCACAATCTAGAATGATATATTAAGAAAGTTGTTCGAAAATAATGTTAGAAATCAGTTGAATAATAACATACGGTGGTGATGGGAATTTCATCACGAGCCATTCTAAGAAAAAAAATTGTGAATAAAGCCGTGATACGCGATAATAGGATACACTTACCCATATTTGCACGACAGCAAGGACAGCTTGTTTCACGTTTTTCTTCAAGGCGTGTGTTTAGCCAATGAATTATGCAATTTCTATGGTATCTATTGATGATACATGTGGTACACTGCTCTGTCGGTTCATTAGGCAACATATCTTCCCAACAAATCATGCATTTTCTAAAAGTAAATAGTATAATGCAATGTACGGTTCAAAGGCAATAAACATACGGATTTCAATCAATCCGACTAGGATCCGAACAATTTTTCTTAAAAACAAAAAACAGACTCAACTGACGTGAGTTTAGACTAATCTTTCCACAGATAGTGAAACAGAGTTAAATTTGAAGTGTAAAATGATTGTTTGAAGGCGAAACATAAATTGAATTGAGCAAATAAATTAGAATTATTGTCTTCACTTACTCATCCATATTATATAGCTTATTTGAGAAAGACACAGAACAGGGATATCTCACACCCTCAATTTTTGTTCTGTTTTTAAGTGATACTTTCGATCTTCAATAGATTAGAGGTCTTGCCAAACTATTTTATTTACAGACAAAGTATATGAATATTATGGATCCCTATACACAGACTCCAATAGTATTATAAAATGCAGAAAAAAAAGAAAAAGAAACCGAAAATTTTGATTGTATACTATTTCAAAATCCCTTTTTCTGACATCGATTGAATCATACACCTTTTATTAAAAAATAACATAAAATGGACTCCGATATATTGATTTATATCTTTAACTTATTTTCGTACGGGATAGACTTTATTCTTCATGATTACACAAATCTGTATTCTATAAAATTCTGTTCTTTTTTTCTCTGTTAACCGTCTATTTTTGGATATTGCTATACGCTAAACTGCTTATAGTTATGTAAAAATTTTATTATAATGTCAAAGCGCATTACTTAGTATTAATCAAAACGAAATTACTCGAATCGAATCCGAACTAATTTATCATAGATAAACTTCTATTAGTAATATTCGATAGAATTCAATCAATACTATAAATTTTGTTCATATATATATATATATATATATATCGATAATTTTCTTAAATACTTACACATCTGTCAATTGTTGCTCTGGCTCTTGAGGTAACTGTTGTGGTTGAACTGGCTCTACTGATGATGACGATTGAAATAGTTCCTACAAAGATGCAAATCAAACAAATTGTTATTGATAATACTGGACAATATTTTTGATCACCTACTTGAGTCTCATCTTGAGTTTCCATTATATTTTCCTATAAATAAATATAAATATATAATTCAAAACATAATAACTAGAAATTCTTCTATTTAGTTTTGTTTACATATAAATCTGGAGAGAGGACTATGCATATTTATGACAATTAGTTCTATGAATGTTACTACATTCTATTCTTTTTGTAACTCTTTGTTTTATCAATGCTGTAAAACACGAAACGATGGCTAGAGTAGAATGTTTTTAAAATAATTACAAACGTCAAAGATTTTCTCCAGGAGGGTAAATGCAGGTTTCTATAGTATCTAATTTTCGCATGAGACGTTGAATGGATGTTATAGACACTGAAGTGTGCATAAATATTTTGAATGAGTGCGACAAATCAAATGATAACCATGATTAAAAGTGATCCTATTGTAGTTTCATTTTCTCATGAAAAAAGATTATTTTCTACGAATAACAAATATTAAAAAAATTGACTAAAGACTTGCAGAGTTTAGAAATCAGAATCTATCATCGTTTTTCGAAATTTTTCAGTTCAAGTTAATCTTTTATCAGAGAAAGTTTCAAGGAGAAAATCTAATTTGAAAAAGAAACTGAATACCATTCAAGATGAATAGAATATAGAATACAGATTTGTTTACTTGAAAACATTCAATCCAATAATTTTGAAAAATCATAATTACAGATTCGAATTGTTAGATTGCAAAAGCTTTTAGTCGAGGTTTATTTTAAAAAAATGCTTATCTTCAATTATTACCTTAATTGTCACACTCGCTTCTAAAATTAACATTTTTCTCTAGTTTAAAAATTCTTTTTTCTTTTGTTTCTATCGTATTATTTAAAAATAAATACTTTCTAACTACATGAGAAATTGATTCTTGCTGACCTTTTATCTATTTTTCCCCTTATAAATTATAATTCTATGGTGTTTTGAAATTCCTATGAAGTCAACTCTTAAGCATTGATTTGTGTTGGTGATTAAAATTCTTGAAAAGCTATTCACGACATCAACTTCAATCTTCAAAGGACTGCATAAAAGTATATCATTTGTACTTTTTCATAAAATATTAAATGTATATATATATTTTACAAGTTATCTTATATATAAAATTTACAAAATATGATTACCTCCTTTGGTTTATTTCTCGTTTATTTGTGTCCGTGTATCGTTAACTAAACTAGTTTTTTTCCAACCAATGTATATGAAAACTATGTATTTATATATCAACAACATAACATTACACGCATATTTTTTTCTCTTTTCTTTTTCGTTCTCTTTTTCTATCATAAGAAAAATGGTAAAACTACAGTTGTACAGAAGAGATAAAAATATTTGTAAGCATCGTTCTTTTTTCTTCTCTTTTCTCATCCCAAAAATAGACATAAATTATACATTATAGTGTATAAGGATATACATATAGATATTTTTCTTTCTTCATTTTATTATTATCGAAATAGAGTAAGGTAAGTGTAGATTTGTTTATTTGGTCATGCTATTTACTCAATAGAGAAATATATAATGTATCTATCAACATTCAAATTTTAAGTTCATCTTAGAAATAAATTACGAAACAATTCAAAATTTGTATAGATAGATATATAATATTTTTTTAGTTTCTTCATTTATTTTTTCATATAAATAGAAAGTTTTAACTATCTATCATACAGCTTAGTTAAAGATAAAGATAAAAATTTTGTTATTTATAAATTTATTAACTCATCACATCATTTTAATTGAAACACATTCGAAAATAATGAAATATCTTCTAATCAAGCTTTTATAAGCATTCTCATTCTGGACAATTCTTTAAGGTCTAGCGTCTTAAATATATCTGATAGTTGCTCAAATACAAATACGATTTTGCACTATAAAATGAATATAGTTTCTAAAAGAGAAAATAGATGAGCATGTAATTACTGACATATGTATACTGTTATGTCTTGGATCAACATAGATGTGGCATATCAGCACTCTACGGATGATCCTTCAGGCCTCCATGCATCAACAGTGATATAAACGTGTGTGTCTACGCGTTAAATTGAAATAGATATCAGAAATCTATATCTTGGACAAAAATAAGTAAAAGACGAAAAAGATCATTGATAAGTTTATAATTTAAATAAATCTAAAACTAAAGCTGTTTTTTTGTCAGATCTTTCAATTTAGTTCAAGAAATATTTTTTTATTATTTTTGAAATCATATTAAGCTTTGAATTACACTGATCAGGTCTGTACATACTCATCTATTCTAGATTTTTATGAGTATTATAATATGGTACATAATAGTACATGGCATATGATATATCTGCAAGTTTAAAACCTGTACGACTCAACAAATAATACAAGGCTAGGTTAAAAATCTTCATTCTTCATCTTTTACTAAAGTCTTTTTGTATTAGTTACTTCAAGATGCAATTAAATATCCTTACAGTTTCTTTTTTAGACATTTGAGTTTTCTTAAAAAGGTATTTACAATTAGAATCCATTTAGTCATCTGTAAATTGATAAATAAACAAAATTTTATCTATACGTTTAACTGTTATAATTAGATAAGATATAAATCTGTATTTTAGATGTCTATTGATTTGAAGAAAGAAATTTCATCAACTATTCAAAATGAAGATGATATTTTCTCAGCAGGTGATTGGTTATATTGGAAATGTGAATTTGAAAAAGCTCAAAAACATTTTGAAGCTGTTTTGAATCGACCATCTCTAACAGCTTCTGATTTGGCACGATGTTACAAATCATTGAGTGCAGTTGAAGTTGAATTAAAAAATTATGACAAAGCAATAAATCTTTATAATAAACAGCTTGATATATTACAAACGATATGCGATTCGACCAGTAAAAATGAAGATATTTTAAAATGTTATATCTTAATAGGTAAAGTCTATTGGTTAAAATCTGACTATGATCAAGCTATTACTTATCATCATCAAGCTATCGAATTTGCACAATCTTTTAAATCATCTCCAATTGGAGTTTCTGATATTTATAAGAATTTGGCTAATATTTATACAAGTACAAAACAATTTGATTTGGCACTAGAGTATTTTGAAAAAGCTCTTCAAATTGATGATAAACATCTTCCAAAAAATGATTTACAATTAGGACAAACTTATGCAAATATGGGAGCAATGTATTTGTCGAAACAAAATTATAAAGAAGCATTGAAACATTTCGAAAAAGCACGTGAAACATTTCTCAAAAGAATTCCATCAACTCATGTGACTATCGAAAAGATAGATAAGACTATTCAAAAAGTGAACTTCAAATTAAGTAAGTTACAAAATTATCTAAAAGACAGATACAAAACAGAATTAATTATGATCTTTTCCTTTTGGTAGCTAAAACAAATTTATCTTCAAATCAACCAACATCGATAAATAGTACAGTCGAAAACAAGAGTAACGTCCAATCTTCATTAGATATTCAGGTAAATATTACGTTGAATTCTTGAAGATTATAATGATTACATCATTTATTTTAATGTTTTTCTTTTTAAATAGAGTATAAATCCTTTGGATATTCTTGCTCGAAGCAATATTATGGTACTTTGGCTAGATGATTATATTGGTCGTGATGAAAATTGTCGAGCACTTAAAATGGAATTTCGTCAAATTACAAATAGTTTAAGATTTGTGGATTCTGTTGATAGTTGTCGAGAATGTTTACAACATGTGAAAAATCGAAAACTTTTCTGTATTATTCAAGGAAAATATGCTAAAGAAATAGTTCCTGATATTGTTAAAATTGTATCACCATCAATGAAACCAATTGTCTACATTTTTTGTTTACATATGATTTACTTAAATGAATGGGCTCAAGAACAAGAATGTATAATGGAAGGTGGTATGTTCGATCATGAAAAAGATTTATTTGAAAGACTTAACAAAGATTTGAAAGATTATGTTAAACAAAAATCAATCGAATACAAAACTTGTTTGCAATTAGAATCGATCTCAAAATTTCTTACACAATTCACAGAAACATGTGAACGTTGTTGTAAGGAAAGGGACACACGTATCCCTTCAAATATAACTATCAATCACACAAATCAAAATACACCCACGGTCGTATAAAATGAACTTTAACATATATAATAATTTACCTGACATTATTAACAGTGTAAATGAATAATTTTATACAAGATTGATTTTCAGTTTCATTTCATAGTTAGTATCCTTACACTAAATAAAAACACTTATTCTCGCATTATAGATGTTTTTCCATCTTTGATATATACTAACTATATATTGAAGTTGATGACTATAGCTGTTCATGTAAAAACAAACATTAAAAATGTGATTTTAATTGATCTTTTATCATAATGAAATCGATGTTGATTTCTTACGAGGGAGCGTTTTCAAGTGTCCAATCGCTTTTGGGTTCGGACTGTGTCCATGAAGTAGAACCCAAAGAGATATGAAAAACCTTAAAAAAGTAAATCCCCTTTGATCTTCTGTCCATAGTTATAGATATTTTACTAAAATTTCAGCCAATAGGATGCTACATGGTGAAAAAACAAATATTGATATTTAGACCTGATATTTTGCCTACAGAAAGATCTACTAAAATGTCAAAAAGTACGTTGCCATATTGTCTAGTCAGTTGAATAAATTCCGATTAAAGAAGACTACAAGCATATAAAGAAAATAATAAAATCAACAGAGACAGAAACTTATTTGTAATCAAATTTTATAATTCATTTGATTAAAAGCAAAAAAAACATATGTTGATGAAATTATAATATGTTATAACAAGAAACATCGATTAATGAACGATTTCCTGGAACTATCTCAAGATCGATGTTCTACGCTCTTCGATCACGAGAAGTGAAAATTAAAACTCCTCATGATACGTGTATGTGCATTATACACGAAAATATGGACTTGCTACTCAAAGTCCGTGATTGATTCGACTCTCGTTCGATTATATCGTACGTTCTTTGTAGGGTTGGAACAAGCACTACCAGAAATACGTCGCCCTTGTTTCTCCTTCTTCTAATCATAAGATCATTATGAATGATGTTATTACTGAAATACTATGCATCAGCCCTCAAGAAAAATGTTACCTTGACCAGTGTAATGATTGTCCTGTTGAAAACCTGATCGATATCCTCGCTCACAATCATGATATGGACTACGATGAGGAATATATCTGGAATATTTGGAAAAAATCGAACAATAAATTCGATCTTCAACAAATAACAGGCTCAGTTGATTCTTTACTGACAGAAATGGAAGACAGATGATGCATTCTTATTACATGTATACTGTAATCGTCAACAACGAGACTATATTAAAAATCTGCGTGAAAAACCATCGGACAAAACATTTTTAGTTGCTAATATTGATTTTTCAATGAACTATACACTGATGCGTCAACGTGAAGTACAACAAGGATTTTTTAGTTATAATCAAGCCACCTTATTCACAATACACTTGACCATTGGTCAAGAGCAAAGAAATATTGCGATCATTAGTAATCATACGGAACACTCGACAGCGTTCGTTTACACTGCACAAAATATTCTTGTTCAATTCATCAAGAACAATTTCCCATTGGTACAAAAGATAAACTATGTTAGGTAGATTTTAATTTTTTCTACAAATTGAAAACTTTCAATTCAACAAATGCCCTGTACCAAATATATTCTTTTTTTAGTGACGATGCTTGTGCACATTTTAAGAATAATACGAATATGTGCAATCTCATTCGCCACAAGGTTGACTTCGAACTGGAAGCATGTTGGACATTTACGGCTACTGGACATGGAAAATCAGCAGGTGATGGAATTGGCGCTGTATTGAAGTCCATCACCAGACGTGCTACGCTCTCTAAAAATATTCTCCTCTCTACCGCAAAAGATTTTTATGAATTCTTCCGAAATCAACAGCTTGAAACAGCAAAAAAAGTCAATCGAGATAGTCCTGCCGTTCATGTGTTCTTTCTTGACGCAGACGAAATCGAGAAAACTAAAGCCAACATTCTCGACTTCAGAGTTGAAGAACTCAAAAAACTACGTAAGAAAAATATTTCATTCATTCTCCATAACCATATCTATCTAGGCAAAATACAGGGGATTCGAAGTCTACATGAATTTCAACCAACTGATGACACAACGATTCAATGCCGTTTGACATCTGCGTCAACACACATCAAAACATACTCATTTAAATAAAACCTGTTTCATACTTTTTCAATCTAACCGGTTTTGGAATAGATTCTGTTGGTAAAAGCCAGCATTCAAACACCGTTACACTTCTTTACTTATCTCGTGAGAGAAATTTGTTTAACCTCTGTTTCATCGCTTACTATCGAAATCTATTTTTATAATCAACTTAATTAGCTGCCTAAAAGTTGCTCTCTATAATTAAGAACGTTCAAATCTATTTCCAAAGAACGAAATTCCCATTATCAAATGATAATTCCGTCACTGTAGTGTAATTTAATTATCACTCGGGACGATTTTCTTTTGATTTTATTAGAATTGCTGCTGAATCTAACGACAAGTTTTACTCAAAACTTTTAAAACTATTTCAATTTTCAATTGTGAAAAATAAAAAAATACTTTTATTAAAGAAGATATGTGCGATATCAAAAGTAAGATAAACTATATGACTAATAACAAACGGTATAGTGAGATGTTGTTTATCATGCGCAAATTTTATAATTGACTTTGGTTTCACCTGTATGTTGGAAATATTTTTCTTGTTTTGTAAATCATTGCGAGTTAGTATACAACAAAAAATTCGTCCAATGATATTCTATTCATTTTTACTGATACGAGAATTTTAGGGGTATAGAAAAAAAAAGAAAGCTGATATATTCAACATTATTTAAAGGATTCTTTTATTTATTCAATTCTCGCACGAAGTACATGATTCGAAAGCATATTACACTAAACTGACAATACAAATTTTGTCAAATAGCATCATTAATAAACTTTTATACAAAATGAAAATTCGTTCAAACAGGGTTTAGAAACGTGAGTGACTATTTCTAAGATAAAAGCGATTCATAGAATCTATCACATAATTAATTAATGTATAACAAAATTTATGTGAAAAATTTATTTCAACTTAATTCTTCTTTCAGCTAAAACAAAATAAGGTAGGAATACTAAATATTTTTTCTAGACGATTAAGTTAAGTTATAGAAACGTCAGTTTTGGGTTCGACTCTCAACAGTTCAAACCCATTTAGTAAATCACTTCAACGTATTTATAGACTTGTTAAACTGATTGAATACAGTTTCTATTTTACTTCGAGCTTCTGAGAAGAGAGCCGGAAATAAGACTCGGCAAAACCTTCACTCTGAAAATTAGTAGTAGATCCGTGATTACGGCGAACCGGCGACTGCCACCCCTCATTTAATTTCTGGGTGCGCCACTGGTGAACACCAAGTGTCTAGCAAAAAACTTGTGAAAAGGGTTTATAAGCTTCATATGCCCGTTTTTGTTTAGTATTTTCATAAATGCATTTGTAAACCATTTAGTCTAGTAAACCTTCGAAGAGGTGTCTTATACGTTGCATTTTCCGAAACTTTTGTGGGTATATGACTGTTTATGCCTCTAAAAAAGGTTGAAATATTTTCTTAAACCCTGTAGAAAGCGGTATTTATTCGACAGTGTTCAAAGGGTTTATAAAATAGTTTCACCGCTTATTAGTATATAAATAGTCGTATATACACATATGTTTCGGACAATGCAACGTATAATGTATCCGTTCGAGGGTTTATTGAACTAAACGTGTATACAAATGCATTTATTCCCTCGACTGTACGAAGGGTCATATGAAATAAAATAGTTTGTTTATCTGTTTGCATCGGGTTCAAAAAACATTGCACTATTAGACGAATGTTGTTGGCTATTGATGGTTGCAGAACTAGGACGTGTGCTTGTCCTATACTTGGAGTAAATCGACAATATTTTTTCTACAAATAATTTTTCATAGTTATCCACTAGACTCATTTGATCCAGCTTTTTGAGCTGTATAAAATGGCTGATTTCACTTTTCACGTTTCTTCTGTGACAGATCTAGAAAGTTGAAACAGTGCTAAAAGTACTTGTACTTGACAAGTACAAGTATTTTTCGTATATACTTATGTTTATGCGCCTTGTTATGAAGAAAATAGAAAAGTGAAATCAGCCATTTTATACAGTTCAAAAAGCCAGGTAGGATGACCCTAGTTGATGACTTTGAAAACTGATCTGTAGAAAAAATAGTGCTGCTGTACTCCAAGTACAGGGAAAGTACACGTCCTAGCTCTGGATGGTTGGAACATAGTTTGACTTAGGGAAATTGAGGTCGGGGAGTTCGAATCTGGGCATATAATCGGGGCCAAATGTCAAAAAATCATTGGTTTCAATGAAATCTCTATTGAGACATATGCACTTTGAAATGATCGGTTCTAGATTATCGACGATGGAGAATCGAAATTCGTCATTAAAGTTTTGAAATTTGAAATCCGATATTTTCGATGAAAAAATGGAAATTTTGGAAACAAACGAGTTTTAATAAAGCTCGTCCTTAAGGGTAAGGCTATGGACGATTGAAATGAATAGTTAGGTTTAGGGGTGCACCAAAACCGTGTTTATGTGCACAAAAATTGTGAGTTTTCACCATGAAAACTTCCCAAAACCAACCAAATCTTTGTGTTAGTTAGAACTAGTTCTTTTTGCTGTAAATAGTACTGGTGTTATGGATACCAAAACTCAAAATATTTTCTATTGGTTTTGGTATTCATAATATTCGTATCGCTTCGAGAAAAAAGATCTGGCTAGTTTTGGGAAGTTTTCATGGCGAAAACTCACAGCCTTTATGCACATAAATATGGTTTTGGTGCACTCCTAGTTAGGTTTGAGAAATCATCGATTCATTGTCTGATGAATTACCGTTTATTTATTCATGATTAGTGCGTTTTATTGCAACCTTCAAATTGTAAAAGTAATGTATGGCAGCTCGACTCGAAGCGTCTCATCGTAGGGACACTGACGATCGACGAAATGCTGTCTTGAGCATGCACATAGCAATGCTAGCCCAAAAACATTCTTTCTAATGGAAAACTCAGAAAGATGATGTTGTATAAGAAAAGTAAGATATAATCTTTATGAAATTCCTATTTTGCATCGTTTTGTTCTCTTGGCTCGCAAATCTCGTGAAAGAAACTGTGCGTTTGCGTTAGAATAAAAAATATCAACGTTAAAAGAGCATTGATTTTAGTAACTAGTTATCTAAAGATATTTAAGAGTTTCTACATCATTTGAACGTACTTTTCTAGATGTGAAAAGTGAAGATCTATGATAAAATTAGCAAAATTAAAAATCTTCCTTCTCAATTTTGTCGTGCTCCTTTTTCTCAAAGTCATTTTTTAAAATTGCGAATTAAACCTTTTATTCAGATCAGATAAATATTGGGAAGTTCTGAGATAGAGGGTATGTATTCATATAGTATCAAGAAGGATCTTCATTCGCATAAGTAAATCGGCTTACACAGTTAAATAAATGATCTGCAGCTGTCCATGCTAACTATCGCGAGGCTTTATCATTTTTTCATGACTTATGATTTTTGCCTAGTCGCTAATTAAACCTTCTACTTAAATTATGACGCATCACAGATGAGTTTCATCCGTTTCATTTTCATGTTTCTTTAATAGCATTTTCAGTCGAGGATTAAGTGAATCGATTCTCGATGAACATTACTTATAGAAATAATAAACAGAAAAAGAGTACATGAAATCGTTAATGTTTATAAACTCTTTTCATAGGTTCTTTACTCTGTACTTATTTTTTACAATGCTTGCATATGATTTCTTTGGAATTTTGACAAAGTCACCCTCACTTTCAAGTTTATCAGTCGCTAACAAAATTCTTGGTAGAAGAATCCGATAGGAATTTATAGGTGTTGGGAACTATTGGACTACTTGTAGTTTGTCTAGGACCTACAGTTTCCAAATAGTTTCCAAATAGTTTCCAACATCTTTAGCTTCCTATCTGATTCCTGTACCAAGGATTCCGCGAAAAATCATCGAATTTCCATAGCGTCCGATAAAATCCGACGAGATTCAATAGTCAAATTTATCGTTCTTTGATAGTGTTTATTAGTACCAACGAAAACACAAATGTTTTTCAGATAACAAGTTTTTTTACGTGATTATTTGAAAATGAATCAATCGCGAACAGATGTTTCTGTTGATGAAGATACAATGAGATCATTTAAAGATGAACTGGTCGAAACACTGGAATTAGATGGTGAAGAAAATCAAGATTCGATTGTTCTTGATATTTTAAGTAATGGCCGTAAGGCGTTGTCTAAATACCAGAGTAACATTAGGGGAAAGATCTACAAAGAAATGATGGCAAATGATGGCAATAAACTAATAACACTGTTGAAGCAGTTTTTCGAACAACAATGGGGAAAACAATACGATTCAACCCATGGATGGTTTAGTTCATTTCTCAAAGATTTTAAACAAGGAGACCAAGCTGATGTATATGAACGTTTTCTAAGTCGAACAGCTGAACATGGAAATCGATTTCAGAAAAACTCTCCAATTTTATCGATTGCCCTACAACTTTTATTTGAAAGCATTGATGATGATGAATTACTTGAAGCGAATATCTTTGATGACCAATATTTGGAAGAATCAAGGCTAGATAAGAATAAAAATAGTTCACAACAAACCAATTATTGTGATGAACTTTGGTTTTCAATTACACATTATGGTTTGATTTCAATTACAAACTATCGTGAAAACATCCGTGAACGTGTAATGAATCAGCAATTAAACAAAACACAATCAATCTTATTTAAAGCATTGCGTGAATATTACAAGCCACAACTATTTCCATTATTGGAGACTCATAAGATTGCAAATAGAGAAAATCGTCACGATTTAATATTGGAAAACGTTGCTGAATATGGTTGGTTGACTGGAATAGGAAACATTCAAGACGAATTAACGCCAAAAGTATATGAAAAACTATTGAAAGATGTCGATTCTCTAGTCAAACAAAGAAAAGCAAAAAGAGAGTCAATTCAAAAAAATGAAGCTGCCTCACACGTACAATCAAACGACTTACAGTCCGGTGGAAATGGTACAAACTTGACGACAACATCGAATCCAATGCCAGGTAGTTAGCATTAGACTTTTTGTAGATTGCTTTTCCACTATACTGAAACCCACAATTCAGAACCTGATCAGATCCTACACTCAAAAAAATAGGAGCTCTGCCAAACCACTAAAAAAAGTTCGGCAGATCCGAAAGCAATTGCAAATGTGTTGAAAGTTCGAAAAAAGGAATAAAAATTTCTACGAAACCTTTAAAGAATCTTTCTGTGTGTCCACGAGAAGATCCTCTTTTCTCGAGATTTTTATCAGTTCCATACAGCGAAAAAAGGTCCCGTACTAAGATATGAAACTTGTGCAATTCTGTATTAAATCAAAAGGTTGCACTCGCAACCCTCACACGGTACCATCGGATGCATAAAAGAACGCGAAACGTTTCGCAGTACCAAGCTGGAAAAGGTTCTGAGAAAAAAGGATCTTTCCTGAATACATGGATCGATCCTTTAAAGGTTTCATACGAGCTTTTATTCGTTTTTTCGAACTTTCAACACATCTGCAGTAATTTTCAAACCTGCCGAACTTTTTTTTAGTGTATACAATTCAATAATTTTATTTTTCCAAGACTTCTCTGGGAAAAAGAAAATGAAAGAGCTAGCTCATTCATAGAACTTTTTATGAATGTGACGAGGCTAGCTTTCCTGGTATCTCTCGAAGTTTTTTAGAGTGAAACTCGACCATAAAAACTCTTTAATAGCGTTAGCTGGTTATTGTTAGGCTATTTTTTACGTTCGTTCATAGTCTACGCTCAAGTCACTAATTGAATTTCCTACGTATTTAGAATTAATTCAGTCAAGAATGAATGACTTGAAAACAGATACTTTAAGCCAAAGTTCAATTTCAGTAGAATCAATGCTGGAGAGTGCAACCACGACATCAGAAGATTCTACAAGAGTAGTCAATAATGAAAATGAAAAGAAAAAAGTCTATATTACCAATCTCAGCCAAGATTTGCCCATCATTCCGGTTTGTGCTGAAAGAACAACGATTGAACTTCTTTTGCACTACGTGAAAAGATTATGCGGTTACAAAGTGGGCTCAGACGAAAAGATCGAGGTGGAATCATTGCAACAACAGCTAGAAAATCAAATGAAGCTAGAAGAATTGACTTCAGTAGAAGTGATATCCCAGCTAAATGACTTTAAAATGTCTGTAAGTAGTGATGATTGTAAGTCAGTGATCAACATTTTGGAAAACTTACTGAAATCTATTCGACCGATAAATATGCATGAGATAAAGAGACTGATGAATCTAGCAAACGAATCAGCTGAATTAATAGCTAAACAAGATATTGTACTATTATTAGGATCTACTGGTGTAGGGAAATCCACTACCATACATTTTTTGGCGGGTTCGAGAATGAAACATGTGAAGGTACCGGTTTCTGATGGACAATTTCTTGATCATATTGCACCAGTTGAGCCTGCTCAAAATTGTGATTTGAGTAGGGTGCTAACAAGTGCGTGGAGCATTTCAGAAACTCGATACATTTGGCCAGTCATGATTCCATTGAAAAATATTGCTTCTGGAAAGATTGGTCATATCATATTATGCGACACACCAGGTTTCGCTGACACATCAGGTCCGGAAGTAGATATTGCAAATAGTTTGGGAGTAGTCAAAGCTCTGAGTGCTTGTAAAACTGTGAAAATACTAGCTTTATCAAGTTATGTAAACTTAGGAGATAGGGGACAAGGCATTCAGGACTTAGCACATATATTAAGCAAAATGATAAACGATGTTGAAGGTAAGCTTCAGAGTATCTTTTACGTGTTTACCAAGTATCCTCCAGACAAAAATGATATTTATCCTCGTCTGCTAGATATCAAGGAAAGGAAAGTAGCTAATGATCCTAGTTTATTGAATGATATTAGCTTTGTAAAAGTACTTGACAATATGATAAAGAAAACCAAAAATGGTGCTTTTAAAGTTGATCCTTTGAACAGTGACTTGAGAGAGGAACTAATCGACAAAATAGAGCGTCTACAACCTATTAAATATCCGAAAGAAACATTTCGATATGCCATGAGCAAGGATACAAGCGCAGCCGTTAGAAATTATGTTCAACGTTCTGAGTTAAATATCGTACGTGCAATGAAACGCCATGATATTGATCTTGCAGGCTATCATTTAAATAATTTAAAAACTTTAAAAGGCTGGATACATGAAAATTTTATTCAAACTGCCTATGAAAATTCTGCTCGATTCATAAGCGAAAATATCGAGCAGTATTGTCAAGAAGTAACAGGAAAATTCAATCGAGTGCTGGAAAGTCAGGATGGATTAAGACAAGAAGATGTTCGAGAATATCAAAAGGCTATTGAATATATCGACAGTCTTGAAAAACCATTAAACGACCAATTACAATCATGCGTACCAAAATCGGAACGCTTCATGCATAATATTAAGCGCGAACTTGCACAAAAACGTCGTGTTCTCGAAGAAGCTGAATTACAAAGTCATTTAGTAGAAGTTTATTTAGCAAATTTTTCCATGCTTAAAGATTCGTTTCCAGAATTGAACTTATTTTACAGGGAAAATTGCGAGCTCTTTGAGCAACAGTTTAATAAACTTGTCGAATCCGTAAATGAAAAGATTGTACGTAATGAATTCGATAAGGTTGTCGAAATTATGTTCATATTATCGAAATCTTCGTGTAATCTAAAGCGTTATCTAGGCGAACAACTCGAAGAAAAATTTCATAATGCCACTACGACACTTTTAACGCATTTACAAAATTATGTAGAAAAATCAGAACCTTTGCTACAGAAAATTCGATTGAACAACGATGATTTACAGCAATTGAAAAGTTATCTAGATATTTTAAGGTCGGCCAAAGAAACCACATTGTTGCAAGAATGTATTTCAACATGTTCGAAGAGATTACCAATAGAGCTTAGAATGGAGAATAATAATTCGAAATTTGTGAATGAAATCTATAATGAATTCATTGAAAAAGTTGTCCAACATTTTGATGAAATCAGTGGTAGGATAGAGCAAATTTTTACGAGATCTGGAGATGGTGATCTAGAAACGATTGAAAACTTCGTTCAAGACATGAACAATCTTCGCGAAATACCAGAAATTGAAGTCAAAACTTCGGCATCATATTATCGTACCATTGAAAGGATTAATGAATATATACAACAGTTGCAAAAATATGGTAAACAATTGATTATTGACATTGAACAGAGAACAGGAAATATCAATTACAGACATCTCCATAGATTTTTATCGAGTATAAAAGATGCCCAATGGATAAATCGTGCGACTCCAGGAGCATATGACAGATTAATAAGTCGTATAAAGGAACAATTGATTGACAATACTCGAATCTTAGAAGAACAACTGATGGCACTCAAGTTTCACCTGAAACATCCAGAAAATGTTAATGTTGCATATGCGATTGTCGAGAAAATTGAATCTATGTGCATCTTAGAAAACTTTATACCGGAGCTTAAGGAGTACAGAGAAAAAATACAAAATACGTTTCGCGTGACAACACAAACAGTACTTGACAATATTAAAAAACAATTCAATTTGCAAGATAGACGTGTTTCCAATCTTAATCAGCGATTAAACGAACTTGAAAGAATTAAAATAGAGTATGAAAATTTGCGTCCAAGTCAAAAATATATTTTCGAACAACAGTACTCGAATATAGATCAGTTAAATGATGAGATTACGAGTATAAATGAAAAAATTCAACAACAGATTGCAAATGAAAGAGTGATCAATGCTGATAAAGAAGATGAAGTTAAAAAGTTTCAGGATATTATTGATCACTGTATTAAGAATCCTGAACAAACCAGGCTCCAACGTACAGCTGAAGTGTTAAATGTCACCAGAGCGAGGGGCTCGTCAGAGAAAATAATGTCACAAAAAGATTATTTAAGAGAGCATGGCTTTTCAAACATAGATGAAGTATATAAAGCTAAATTGAATAGCATCGAGAGTTACAATGAGAAACTCCAACAGAGTCAAACCGAACGTATAAAGTTAAACAATCAGCTATGTCGTTCTGAAAAAATCAAAAAGCAATATCAATCATTATTATCAGCAGAAAATGATTCACCTTCTTCAGCTCAAATAAGCTATCTTCAAGAAAGAAGCAGGAGTAGCATCGAATCAGTCGTTAATGAAATTCAAGAGAAACAGTCAGTCATATTAAAACATGAGCAAAATAGGCATGAGTACGTTTTTAGCGACCGATTCGATAATTCGATCGCAAATTTTTCGTTAATTTATTCCAGTGAATGCGAAAGAGTACGAGAAACTGGAATAAAACAAACAGCTGACGAAACCAATAAGCTATTGGACAAATATTTCTTGGAATATGGACTTTTTTTGAAACGAGAAATGTTAACACTCTATGAGAATGGAAAGAAAAGTGATATTGCTGGAGGTCCTTTTCGTTATTGTCATGAATTGAGCATTCGTTTGGAAGAAGTATCGTCTACTGGTCAATTCCCTGAAGTTTTCAGACGTATAGAGGGAGCTGAGCTATTACTTCATTGGACGCGAGAAATCTTCAGTTTCTATACTATTTCTTGTGATCAAATGGCCGAGTTTCAAAAGCAAGGCGAAAGTGATCAGTTAGGAAAACAGTTGATCGTAATCAAAGCATTTATTTTTCTCGATCGATTTTGCGGAAATAATCAATTTCATGAATTGCATAGAACATTTCAATCGGGTGTGATGAACGATTTAGCTGAGACCTACAAGCAAATATTGACACATATAGGTGCATTTGACTATGTTAGAGCAAGCAATACATTAACTGAAATAAGTGATAGACCTTTGAATGTGAAAGCTAGGCGACAAATTGAACTCGAATTACAAAGTTCACTTGTAAAATTAATGAAGGATACGAAACGTTCAGCGCAGTGGCTGTATGGAAAAATCGATCGAGAAGAAAATCAAACAAAATTTCAAGAAATTGTAACAAATGTTGAAAAAATTCATATTGCATTGACTAGACTCAATCTTATGGAGCTTTTGGATAAAAAAACTACGGAAGACCTTGAAAAGTTTCCAGCAGAAATCGATCGTATCCTATCGGAAATGATTTTAGAAGCGCTACGTTCTATTGAAACGTACATGAATAGTGACAATTTTGCACAGGCTGAAGAAGGATTCAGAAAAATTAATAATGTTGTCGAACAGCATCTTAACGGTGTCATTAACGATGAGCGAATTATCAGTGGATGTAGGGAATTAAGAAATAAATTGAATGAATTAGTAACAAATATTTCGAATCGTATTAATTTTATTGATATCGATAAATACTTTGAGAAGCCACCGAAAGATCTCTTGGATAATCTACAACTACTCGCCAGAAATAACAATCAATACAATCAAGTTCACATAGCCTTGTTGGGAAAATTAAGAAAAGATTTAAAAGAAATGTTAGAAAAAATTAGTGAATTACCCATGAGGCAACGTTCTGCAAAACTACGTGCGTTAACTCATGCGTTAAGCTATATACCTGAAGATCTACAAAATGAGTTCAAAGCTGAAATAAATGAAATGACTGAGTCTAATCGATCGATGCAAAGAGATCTCGAGAGCGATTTGTCACGATGTTTCAATGCCGAACAAGAAAATGAGCAAACATTGAAGAAAATAAGTAAACTTGCTCAGGATTTGAAAGAACAGGGCATAGATGAATTAACCGATCGCATGCATGGACAAATTTTAAAAAATTTACAAGACTGTCGAACTCAATTGCAAACAGCACTTGAAGCGTCAGACATGCAAGGCGCTCTGCAACATATGGACAGAATTATTAAATATAAAGATCATGTATCGAAACATTTTCCTGGAATACGAGATATCTATGATAGTTCGCGTAAAATAATTGCAAAGAGCTTTACAAGTTGTTCAAAACTATTAGCAGAAATATCAAAAATCGAAAAAGCGGAGACCGCCGAGAATGCATTTAAGAACAAGTAACGTTCATCAAGAGTCGATTCACTTGACCCTCGACTGAATGTGTTAGTGTGAGCGCATATAAAAGTTTGAACTAAAAACGATCGACTATACATATATATGATAAAGTTTCACCATACAT
>Ga0209960_1002188_pt1 | contig 20443 bp, 17 predicted proteins | sample ThiBiot_500_plan_2_FD_183947 | JGI IMG/M metagenome (GOLD analysis project Ga0209960, IMG submission 183947) | Wastewater bioreactor microbial communities from Cape Town, South Africa - Thiocy_expt_500_plan (SPAdes) | ecosystem: Engineered > Bioreactor > Thiocyanate-remediating >...
AAAAAAAGAAAAAAAAATACAAAATTTAACATTTAAAATTTCAAAATTTATAAGAAATAGAATTGAATGTAAAGAATAAGTTGGATAAGAAGAAGAAGGAATATAAGAATAATAAGAACCGAAGGCAAGGACAAGCAAGAAAATAGCAACAGCTCTCATTTTTTTTTTTTTTTTCGATTTTTTTTTTTTTCTTTTTTCCAAGAATCCGATTCAAATTTAGAATTTTTCATCTTTCTTTTTGACTTTTTTTTTTTTTTTTTCACTGATTTTCATAGTTTTTTTCATAAAAACTTGATTCTATTCCACTTCAACACAATTACAATAATAAATCAAACAAAAATTTCTTTTACTTTTATTTTTTTCTTGATAATGTTACAAAAATTCTAAATTTGTCTTATTCAACAAACTTTTTTCTTTTGATTTTTGGTTGGATGGTGATGGTTTCATTTTCCTTTTGATTTTTTGGGTCAAGATTGAGATTTGAACTTTCATTAATATCTTCATGGTTTTGAGAATGTTTTCTTTTATCTTCTTTTTGATGTTCTTGTTCTTGTTGTTTGGATTGTTGAATATTGAGATCTTCTTGATTTGTATATTCATCATTTTGGCCAAAGCTTATATTTTCATAAGAATCAATTCTATCAGTTTCATTTTCATTTTCATTTTCATTTTCCTTTTCCTTTCTTCGATTGTGATTGCCATTTTCTCTTTGGTTTTCTTTTTCATTATCACTTCCATTATCATTTTCTCTGATGTTTTCATCTTCATTATCATTTTCAATTGATTCAGTTAATTCCATAAATTGGCTAAGTTGAGAATGAGGTCGATTCGTTGTTCGTTTATTTTTATCATTTTGACTCCTCGTTTCTCCAGAACTCATTTCTCTTTCTCTTTCTTTTGGAGTTAAAATTGTTTCAGAACCTTGTGGTGTAGCTGGCCAACTAAGCTGTTCTTCCTCTTCTTCTTCATCACTATTTTGATCTCGTTGAGCTGATCGGAAGCCATTTATATGTTCATCTCTTTCATTATCTCTTTGTTCATCATCATCATTCACATTATATCCTTCTCCATTCTGAGCTTCTTCGTCTTCATCTTCTCTTTCTTGATTTTCAGTTGTTATTAATTCTTCCAAATTTAATTTTTTCAAAACAATTTTTTCTATTTGAGTAAAAAAAAAAAAAATTAGTTAGTTAATTAAAAAATAATGAGTGATTCAGAATTCCACTTTTTTTTAAAAAAAATAATAATAAACCTTGTCTTGAAAATTCTTCTTGAGCATCAATAGGAAAAGATGAATGAAGTGCAGAGGAGACTCCCATTAAAGCAGATGATTGCATTGATGATTCAACTAAAGTAACAGCTACAATTGCATCAACAACAAGAACTTGATCACGAAACATTAATCTTGCATGAGCCTATTATTTTTATTGAATGAACTTATTTTATTTTTATTTCAAAAACAAAACAACAACAAAAAATTACTTGAGATAAACGAATTAATGCTTCAAGAAGACGAAGAGTTGTTCTAGCAGCATTTCTAAGATCTGCTTGTCTTTGCATTTCATAATATCTTCCAAGAATTTTTTTTGCTTCAGATGTTAATTTTGGTTGAAATGTTGATTTTACATAAGAAATATAAGATTGAAGTTTTTCAAGACTCCAAACTTCTTTTTGAAGATCACTAACAGCTGTTGGATGTAAGATAAAAGATGAAACTACTCTAAATTTTGAAAAGAGAAGAAAAAAGAGAAAAGATAAGAAAAAAAAGAAAAAAAAGAAAAAAAGAAAAGAAAAGAAATTAAACTTGTCCCATTCTTCATTTTGAGTATCAAGTAAAATTAAGACAATATCAAAACGTGAAAGTAGAGGAGAAGCTAGAGCAATATTTACAGAAATCGTTTGGTTTGGATCATATTTTCCTTTTGGGTTTGTTGCTGCTAATACTGTACATCTAGTATTTAATTTACAAACTAATCCTGCCTAAAACATTTTAAATTTAATAAAAGGAAAAAAGAAAAGGAAAAAGAAAAAAAAAAAAAAAAGAAAGAACCTTAGCAACAGAAATAGTTTGTTGTTCCATTGCTTCGTGAATAGCTGCTTTGTCATGTTCTCGAATTGAACCAAATTCATCAATACAACAAACTCCACCATCTGCTAAAACAAGTGCACCTGCTTCCAAATTCCATTCACCAGAATCCTGATTATTTGAAATTTGAAAATTAAAGATAAAGAAAAAAGAAAAATAAAAATAAAATTTAATAGAAAAGAAAAAGAATAAATTAGAAACCTTCACAGCAGAAACAGTCAAACCAGCAGAAGTTGTTCCAACTCCAGTTGTCATCACTGATCTAGGAGCAATTCTTGTTGCATACTTTAAAAATTGTGATTTTCCTGTTCCAGGATCACCAACAAGTAAAAGATGAATCTCACCACGAATTCTTAATCCTATTGTTGTTTTTTTTTCCAATTAATAATTAACAATTAAAAAAAAGTTATAAAAATTTACCTGATGGATCAACTCTTCGAACACCACCAATTAAAGCTAAAGCAACAGCTAATTTTACAATATACATACCAAATGTTTGAGAACAAATGTTAGAGATAATTTGATTCCTTCCTTGCATAGGATTATCTTTATATTTTTCCCAAAATTCTTCAAATTCAATTTTGAGTTCATCCGTTACATTAATTCTTGATCTTTGTTCATTATGAACTTGAATATGATTTCCTTTCAAAAATAACTCAATTTCTGATCTTTCATTTGGAATAGGAGGTTTCCATCTTCTCATTACAATTCCAGTGATAGTAACATCATCTCCAGCTTTACAAGTATCAACTAAATCATCTTCTAAAACTACAGAAATGGATCTTGGAATATTCCCAACTCCTAACTTATTAATTTGTTCTTGAATCTTAATTTCTTGATAATCTTTACAATGTTCAGAACTTTTTTCCATTTCCATTGAATGTAAAATAAATTTATTTCCTTTACAAGGAGGATCAGACTCAGATGGACAAAAGAGTGGTTTTGGAATACTATAAAATTGTTCAATTTCAGCTTTAACTGAAAAACAATATTTACATTTTGAACATTCAAAAATTCTTTCAGCTTCTAACATTTTAATCATTCCTGTTCTAATTACAGTTCCTTTTTTTAAAAAAAAATTTTTTTAATTTTTTTTCAATCAAATAAATAAATAAAATTTTTGTATTTAATATATGAACCTGATATTGAAATTAATCTAAAATTATCTTCATTTTTTGGAATTTTACTTCTTGTAAGTTCTGGACAAAGTGGAAGATTTGAAATTCTTGCTCTAACATTTTGTTTAAAAGTCATCAAGTCTTTTGAATCATTATTTGAGATTAATTTATTTTGAACTTGAATAATTGCTTGATCAAGTAATGGGATTAATTTAATTGGATATCCTAGAAGTAAAGATCCTAATTTTACATTTCCTTCAAGTAAATCTAACATACTAGATATATTTTTTTTCCAATAATTTCATTAATTTGATGATCAGTAATTCAAAAGAAAAAGAAGAAGAAAAGAAAAAGTAGAAAAAAGAATGAATTATTAACTTGATATTAATAGGGTAAAACTTTGATTCATCATCTTCAAGAAGAATTTTCTCAATTTCTACAGAATTATGTTCTAATAAATGAGCTACAAATGCATCTAGTTTTTAAATATACAATGAATATCTTTATAGTTACAATAATAATAATAAAAAAGTAATAACCTTTATACTCTCCAGGTGAATATGCATTGAAATCAAGGAGACATTGCATTTCTTTATATCATTCAACAATTCTATCCCAAACGTAATATGATTACTTCCAAAGAGCAAACTAATTTTAATTATTAATTTTTCGTTAGTTTAGTATTCTTTGAATAAAATAAGAAGGTTCAACTTAAAAGTTGAATTGAAATTTTCAATCCTTTTAAATGAAGCCCCAACACATTCTTGAAGTTGCAATCATTGATTCTTGAATAAAATGTCAATTGAATCCTTTATATTATCATTTAAAAGTTCAAACTTATTGAACATGAAATGTTTTGGTTTTTGAAGCATTTCAAACATTTCATGTTCAAAGCAAAGAAGCAGGCTTTGCAAAGAAAGAAAATTCAATAATTGTCAGTGGCGCAATAGTGGTGATTCAAATAATTAAGTTCCGAATCAACAAAATCTAACAATAATGAATTTAAAATTCTATTATTTATTTCAATTTCTTTTTCACAAGTTTAAAATAACAAATTTAACAATTTAACAATGATTTCAATTAAGAATTCTTTAAAGAAGGAAGATTCCAACTATTGCATTTGATAGAGTTGTTCTTTTGAGGATTGAAAAAAATTTCCACTTCCACTAATCATTTCATTCAGTTTGCGTTTGATATATTCGAATTCATGAGTGAAGGGAAACGTAACAGCTGTAATAAAACATGATAAAGCTGAACTTGCTAAAGATAATGTTACAATTGGATTTGCTTTTCCTAATTGACTTTGAAATATTCCTTGGATGATTAATTGAGGAAAATCTTCAATCACTGTCTTGATAAAAAAATACATTGTTAAATATCCTGCATAATCTGAAACTTCAATCACTTTTCCTTCTTTCAAAAATAGATATTGAGTGACTAAATGAAATGTTTCAACTCCATTGGCTGATAATAATGATACAACTGTGAAAAATGAAAAGATCATAAAATTATTATTATTTTCATTTGAATTCAATTTCTTTCTCCAAACAGATAAAAAGATTCCAGTGCAAATTGCAGCTAAACTCCATGGAACTATTGTAAATATTAAACTTGACCAAAAAAATCCAAAATTATTTTCCTCAATTCCATAGTCAAAAGATTCAATAACAAAGAAGATATCCGTTAATAAATCAAATATTCCTAAACATGACATCAAAAATCTTAATAAAAAGAAGATCCAACTTTTTCTTTCTGATTTATCTCTCTTTCTTGCTTGAATAAAGATTCCAAGACAAACTAATAAATAAATCACAAGAATTGGAGCTAAAAAGTAATAAACAGTAACTTGATCAACTGTTGAATATTTTTCCATTGAACATGTCTCTCCTTTAAATATATCTCCACAAATACATTTTGCTGAATCATTTTGATAATTTATTTCACATTTTCCATTATTTGAACATGAATATTCAATTGTTCTACAATCACTAATCATTGCTAATTCACAAAAATCTCCTTTATATCCTGTATTTTTACAATCACAAAATGCAATGTCAGTTTGAGAAATAAGATTACATTTTCCTAATCCACATCCATTTTTTCTACAATCTTCTTTTTGAATTTCACATTGATTTCCTTCATATCCAGTTCCAAAACAATTACAATATGCTGTATCATTTTGTGAAATAACAACACATCTTCCTTGATTTTCACATCCACCTTTTCGACAATCATCTTTTTGAATTTGACAATGTTCACCTTCATAACCTGTTCCAAAGCAATTACATGATGAAGCTCCATTTTGAATAATACAATCACCACCATTTTTACAAGTATTAGGAGTACAAAGTTCACATCGATCTCCAACAAATCCAATTGGGCATTTACATACAGTTTGATGAACTCCAACATCATAGCACGTCCCACCATTATAACATGTTTCTCCTTCAATGCAATCATTGATATCCTTTTCACAAAAATATCCTTCATAACCTGAGTCAGAACAATTACAATATGCTGCTTCTGTATCTGTTTTATTCACACATTCGATATTATTTGCACATTTTAATGTATCACATCCTTTTTTTTTTGTTTGAAAAAAAAAAAAAAAATTAAAGATATTTGTGGAGAAAGAAAAGGAATTTAAAAATAGAAATAAATGAAAGAAAAAGAAAAAAAAAAATATTGTAAAAATAAGTTTTTAAAAATAAAAAATACAAAAAAAAAAAAAAAAAAAATTGCGTAAAAAAAAGGAAATGAAAAGAACCGAGTTTGTGAAGCGTTTGTATTCCTGGATCTGTGATTATTGGCAACCTTTGTTTCTGTTTGGAGAGTTATTCCTTGACTTGATATTCATTTGGAATGGACCATATCATGCAATCGATTATAGTGCTTACTTGGATCAAATTCGAATGATTTCTTTAGGGGAAAGAGATTATAAGAAAATTTTTGGAGGGACAGGTCCTGTAAAATTTTATTTCTTTGATTTTCATTTTTTTTAAAAAAAAAAAATTAATTGATTGATTTTTATTTGTTTCTTTATTAATTAATTGATTCATATTGTTAATAGCTTGTTTATCCAGCTGGACATGTTTGGATTTTTTTCTGCATTGATGCTTCAACTGATCATGGAAATAATAGAGTTTGATTTCTTCTTCTTTTGATGTCTTTTTTTTTCTTTCTTTCAATCTCAACTTCAAAGAATTAATTAAACTCATTAAAGTTGATGGGACAATTCATTTTTTTAGTAATTCAGATGATTACTTCTTATCTTGCTAGTGAAATTTATAAAAAGAGCTTTCCACATCCATTCTTGTGTTTACTTTTTTTCTGTACAGTTCGTGCAAGAAATGTTTATGTAAATGGTATTCACAATCTATAGATTCAATCATACTTTTTCTTTTTAAAAAACTTTAAAAAGAAAAGAAAGTAATAATTTATTTCTTGAAAAAAAAAAAATTAGGACTTTTCAATGATACAATAGAAATGATGTTTATTTATTTGGCAATTTATCTCTTACTTCAAGGAAAATGGTTATCTTCATTATTATCTTTCTCCGTGGCAGTATCTACTAAAATGTCTGCACTCTTATTTGCACCTTCAGCAGTTCTCATTTTCATTTCTAATATCGGATTTAAAAAGACAATGATTTACTCTATCCCAGCTCTGATGTATCAAATTCTAATTGCTCTCCCATTTCTAAATCATCCTTGGTCTTATTTTTCAAGAAGTTTTGAATTCTCTCGTCAATTTTTTTGGTCTCTATCTCACAACTGGAAATTCTTACCAGAAGAAGTTTTCTTATCGAGATGGTTTCAAATCACTCTCTTGTTTTGTCATATTTTCTTCTTGGCTCTCTTTTACAAAAAGTTTTGGTTTTCAACTCAAATTTTAAGTCAAAAAATGGAACAAGTATCTTGTCTTTTTATTGGAAATTTTATTGGAGTGATCTTTTCTCGTTCATTACATTACTCATTTTATATTTGGTACTTCCATTCCCTTCCCTTCTTAATCTTTCATCTCAAAGAGAAATTAACCCTCAAGTACTTTATATTTGGATTCTCAATATTATTGGCGATAGAAATTTGTTGGAATCAATGGTTTCCTTATAATTCAAATGACCCTGTTCATAGTTGTGCTTCTCAAAAGGCTTCCTTTGTTTTAACATGTCTTCATTTCCTTATTTTATCTCTCTTATACTCAAAGAAAGTTCTTCAAGATTTCCTCCCAATATCAATTTGAAAAAATTATAGAAGAACCTTAAATGTTTCAAATCTTGCTTCGAATCTGATGCAATGTATTCAAAGTTTGTAGATATGTAAAAAAAAAAAAGTAATTGTGAATATAAAATCGAATCAACAATTTGAAGATAAGCAACATTTTGATATCATGGTAATGTTTTTTGATTTCGAAAGAACCCTTGACGAAAAAAAAAAAGTACAAAAGATTCATTCCAACAATCATTGTTCACTTTCAAATTTGAATGATTATTTCTCTTAATATTGAATCTATTGAAAGTAAGATTAAGGATGAAAAAACATTTCTAATGTTCGATTGTTTGTAAGTTTTGGGGGTTGATGAAAAAGGGCGGATTCGCAGTAAATTCAAAAGAAAAAAAAAAAAAAAAAGGAAGTTTTCAACTCCAAACTCGCGCTCCTTCCCACACATAAGATCATTTTTAAAAAAGAAGAAGCTTAAAACTAACTAGTTAGTTTAACACATTTGTAGTTTAAATAAAAAAGAAAGAAATTAAGAAGCTTAGTTAAAGAAAAAAATGGGTTGCTGCTCATCAAAAGACGAAGAAACTACACCTGTTGTAACATTTCATTTGCATTTTTTTATATTAAAAAAATTCTTTATGCTATTGATCAACACTTGATCAAGTTTTATCATTATTTAATTTTTTTTAAAATTATTGATCTCTTGAGTTTATTTAGTTTGTTTATTTGAATGAATTTTTAAGTTATTTAATAATTAATTTGCAAATTATTTTATTTTATTTTATTTATTGTTTTATTATTTGTCCATTAGGCCCCTTCAAAAGCAAATGAAAGAACTCCCTTATTACACCCTACTAGCCAACCACATTATGAAGAACACAGGTGAGAAAAATAAAGAAAATGATATTAGATCAATACTTTGATCATTTTATTTTATTTATTTATTTTTTTGAAAAACATGAATATTTGCTTTTTTTCCATTTCATTTTTTTTGTTTAGCGCTCAACAAGAAAAAGATAGAGCTCAAGCTGAAAGAGAGGCATTAAAGATTGTTGTTCAAAAAGCTTCAGAGTAAACTTTCTTTTTTTTTTATTAATTCACTTTTTTTAAAAAAAAAAAAACAATCTCTTATTGAAAATTTAGCAATTTAATAAATATTACATCCACGGAAAGTGTAGCACGAATGAATGGACATGAATCAAATGCACGAGCAGAAGCATTCAAGTTTATTTCAAAACATTTTATAATATATCACTTAAATATTTTTTTTATTAACAAACTTAATGAATTTCTTTTAGAAAAATAATTAATCATTCACCTGTTACAAAACCTGTTCTTCTACCAACACCATCAAAGTATGTTGATCCATCTTCCTTAGGTTCTTTGTTAACAAGTCCAGGAGTTTCTCAAGAAGATCAAGAAAAGGTTTTTGTTCTTTTCAATATTTTTTTCAATTACTTTTTTTTACTTTTACTTCTTTTTTTAATTTCCTTTGCTTCTTGTTTTTTTATTTTTTTATTTTTCTTTTTTTTTTTGGATATCAAAATGAATACTTAATATAAAAATCAAAAAGTTGATAAAACAAACGGGTGCTATTTCAGATGCTATTAAAGGAATTAAAGTAAAGGATGTTGGCCCACTTATTCAATCTCTTCCAGAATTGTAATTGAATAGAACAAAAAACTTCAATATGGTCTTTCAGTTGACCCTCTAATTTTATTTCCTTGCAGATTTTATCAATTTGTACATTTACATCTGTTATTCTAATATACATCTCAATTCTCTTTTTCGTTTTCTTTTTCACTTTCACTTTCCGTTATATTTTTGTTTTCATTTTCATTTTCATTCCCATTTTCATTTTCATTCCCATTTTCAATTTCTTCATTATCTTCATTATTTTTATTTTCTCCATCATCTTCATCACCACTTGATATTATTTTTCTTGGAGGAATTGCTTTGAAGAGAGAGAGTTTCCAATCATTAGTTTCTTGAAAAAGGGATAATATTTCAAAAACTGGAGAATATAAAACGATTGAATTGTCAGAAAAAGTAGGAAAAAATAAAAGAAAGAAAGAAAGAAAGAAAGAAATATACCTTGGTTTACTGTTAAAATATTCCTAGAGGCTAATTGAACATTTTCATTAATAGGTAAATGTGCTGTTTCTAATCCATTTTCTATTGCAATTCGATGACACAATCCCTTATGATGATTATGATCCACTAATCCTCCAATGATATAAATTTTGTCTTCTTCAAGTATCGTTAATTTATTTGGAGATTCTGCAGTTAAATAAACAATTTTAGATTTATCAAAGACTTCTAAATGACTTTGAGTTTCAAAATTTAATTTCCAAGATTTATGAACAGGAAATGTTGCTTTGGCAATCTCTTCAATTTTTTCACAAAAACTTGTGACATAAATGTGAAATGGAATTGAAGAACGACGATTAATGGCATAACAAAATTCCAATTGTTTCAATAAATGTTTTATATCCTAATTGAAAAGGTAGATTCATAAGAATTAAATGTTAATGAATAATTTTAATCAAAAAACAAAATCGACCTTCTCATTCATATAACTTCCAAAAGAAAAATCAAATGCAATAGTTCCACGAGGATCATGAATTTGTTTTGGAATCTTCTTTTTTGGAGCTTGAATACCCTCTATTCATTTTTGAAATTTTAATTGTAATTATAATTTTTTTTTGACAAACTAATGTCTTATAAAATAAAATAAAATAAAATAAAATAAAATAAGATAAAATACCTTGTTGGAACTTTCTCTTCTTTTCCTTTTTCTTCTCTTTCAAATGCTGTTTTCTCTGTTCTTTATTCTCCTCACGATATTTCAACTTATTCAACTTTTTCAACTGATTCTTCGACAATGGTAGCTTTTGAGTCTCTTGATTTTCAGTTTGAGGTTCTTTTGAGGGTTCTATAATTAATCCATTAGAAGAAGAAGGCTTAATTATAGGTTCAATTAAGGAATCTTCATTAGATACTTGCACCTCAGCCATGCAATTTCACGAAATAGTTGTAAAACTTCAAAGAAAACTACAATTTTTTTTTTTGAATGTTATTTTAGTTGTATGTTAGATTATATTCAACAAAGAATCAAAGACTGAATACTTAATTCTGAGTTAGAATCTAAAGAGAAATGAGCGATTGAAAAGAGGAAGAAAGAAATCTTTTTATTGTAAATTCAAAAGAAAGAGGTGGAAAAGTGATTTTGTTTTCCTCTCTTTGGAACAAAATTCAAACTTCGAAGTTTAAATTTCAACTAATAAAATCTCAGTTAGTATAGTGGTAAGTATCCCTGCCTGTCACGCAGGAGACCGGGGTTCAATTCCCCGACTGAGAGTCTTTTTTTTCATTTTTGTTTCTTTTTTTTTTTTTTTTTTTTTTTTTTTTTCATTTCTTTTCAAATGAATAATCAAGAGTTGATATGTCGTAACTCTTACTGTCATTTCAATGTTGTAATTGTTCATTATTCTTTTTTGTTTCTTTTTGTTTCTTTTTTTGTTTGCCTTTTGCCTTTTGATGACGAACAAAGTTGACTTCGCCACGAATCAAACCTCGCAACGTCTTTTTTTTTTTTCTCGACTTTGCCAAAAAAATTTTTGGCTTTCCAAAGCAAAATCGAAAAATCGAGAACAAATTGAAAGAAGATTATAAAACCTGCAAAGAAACAAACAATTAAATAATTATTTTAAAACAAACAAAGGGAAAGGAAACATTTAGAATCAAAGAAATCAAAAGGGAGGTTATAAAAAAAAAATTGACAAAAAATTGAAGAAAACAATCGAAAACTGCAAAAAAATTGCGATTTTTTAACCGTCATTTTTAATCAAAAGTCAACGATTGAACCCCAAAAGCCATTGAGCATCAGCATTTAGGAACCCTTCAACAATAGAATACTTTCCTATCAATAGAAAATACTTCAATCAACAATACAATCTCTATTTCATCTTTACAAGTTTCAGGAAAATTTTTTATTTTTAAAAAAAGAATTAGGAATCTTGAGTATTGGCAAAGAGGAAAAATAAACTTTGGAAGTGCTGGGAAAATTTTCAAGTTTTGAATTTCCGGTTCATTTTTATTTATTTTATATTATATAAACAACAATATCTCTTTTTTTAAAAAAAAGATAGGTTTGGAATTGTAGGTTGGTTAGAGTTAGTAGAGTTGGCAAAGTGTTGTGGTTCGTTGTTGTATAATTTTTTTTTCGTTCAATTGTGTTGTTAGACTGGCCCATACTAAAATAATCATAATGCAATAGATTGTTATTGTAAATATTAGAGATCATATCTTCCCTCTGAGGTGACTGGAGTGATAATATGAATGAGATTGATGAATTGAGTAAAAGTATGTTATTTTGTAATTAATTATCATTTTTTTTAAAAAAAAAATCAAAAATTAGGTTTAACATTAGACGAAAATTCTAATGGAAAATATCAAAGTCATTTATTATTAGTCTCCTTATTGGAAAATTTTTGTGAGATGTACGATAAAAATCCTGTTTATAACAAAAAATTATTTTATGTAATATGTCAACAACTTTCAAGACTTGGAGTAAATTTTAATTCTTTTCAATTTTTCTTGTGATGATGAGAATCAAAAGGATAAATTAACAATAACAATAACTTAAAAAAAGATAATTAAAGGAACTGATTTTATGGATGAAACTAGTACTGTGAGATCAGCTTATAAAAAAGTATTTAAAAGTTTGGTCATCAATGCAATCAATTCAGTTAATGTATTTTTTCCCTTTCTTTTCATTCTTTCCTTTTTTTAAAAAAAAAAAAATTCAATTTTTTTAGACAAGTAATAAAAGACTTTTAACTGGACCAGAAGTCGACATTGAATGGGATGAAGAAGCAAAGTAGTTTTAATTTCATTCTTTTTTCAAATTTAAAAAACAATAAAAAATAAATAATAAAATTAAAGAAAAGAGGAAATACATCGAAAATTAATTACTGATAATCGTCCTACAAGGTACTTACTTACTTACTTACTTAAATCATTTTTTTTTTCTTTTTTTAAAAAAAAAATTTGAAAAAGAAGTAAATAAATAATATCAAATTAATAGTCGATATCATGAAGATTTTATTGAAATCCGTTTAATTGGTTCGTTTATTGATTCTTCTTTTTAAATTGTTTTTTTTATTTTTTATTTTAAAAAAAATGTATCAAATAAATTTATCTGATAAAAACATCAGGTAAAGGAGGATTTGGATCTGTATATGAAGTTAAAAACTGTTTGGATCAAAAACATTATGCAATCAAAAAAATTAAAATTAAGAATATACATGAAAGTGAATTAAAGGTGGAAAATTAATTTTAATCTTTTAGTGAAAGTAAAATCTCATTTATTCTTAGATTGTCAGAGAAGTAAAAGCATTGGCAAATCTTGATCATGTTAATGTTGTTCGTTATAATGGAGCTTGGATTGAACTTTCAAGTTTGATTGAGAACCCTGAATTTGCACTCACTCCAGATTCTCTTCAATCACCTTTTATAACCTCATTTGATGATGATGATGATGATGAAACTACAGAAAATTATATAGAATCTATAAGTGAATCTAGTAGTTCTTCACAATCTCAAAGTATGATTTTTTATGATTATTATTTTTTTTTTATTCGAGGATAAATTTTTAACTTATTTGCTACATTAATAGAAACTTCCAAGTCACAAGAAAAATCATATTTCGTAACATTTTATTCCAATTTTTATTACTTTAGACCAAACTAAAATTATTTTAAATAGGATATTAAAACTAAATCATCATCAGAATTTTCAAGTACTCAACAATCAGAATCAATAACAAATTCTCGTAATTTTTTTTTTTTCCCAAAAATCTTAACAAAATATGAAATAATGAAATTAAAAATTAGGTCCTACTAAAAGTGGATTTTATCCTTACATGACAATGTATATACAAATGGAGGTGATTTCTTATTGAATCTTTTATTTTTTTTTAAAAAAAAAACTCAATTTTTTTTTTAAAAAAGCTTTGCCAAAAAAATTTATCCCAATGGATAAACGAAAGGAATAGTAAAAATTTGCCACCAGATCCAATTGAAAATATTCGAATCTTTAGACATATTGTTGAAGGGGTAAGCATTAATTTAAGAAGAAAAAAAACTCTGATTGAAATCAAAATAATCAAAATAAAATTGATTAAATTCATTAGGTCAGATACATTCATGAAAATGGATTAATTCATAGAGATTTAAAACCTCAAGTATTTTTCCTTCTTTTTTCTTTTTCCTTTCTTCAATTAAAAAATTAATGTTCAATAGAACATTTTTTTCTCTGGATCTACAATGTTTCCAAAAATTGGAGACTTTGGACTTGTTGCTGAAATTGAAGCTTTTAAAGATTCTTTACCTCAAGAATCGAGTGGTTCGAGTTTTCATTTTTTTTTTTTTTAATTCTTTTCTTTTCTTTTCAGATAAATAATAATTCATTATAGATTCATTAAATTCATCTGGTAAACATACTTCAGGAATTGGAACAGTTTCAGTAAGATTTTTTTATTAAAGAAAAATAATTAAGAAAGATTATGTTGTTCATTCTAATATTCTTAAATAAAGTATGCAGCTCCAGAACAATTAGAAAATGAACAATATAATCAAAAAGCTGATATCTATTCCCTTGGTGTAATATTATTTGAATTATTTTTTGTTTGGACTACAAGCATGGAAAAGGCTATAACATTTAAAGATTTAAGGACAGGAAAACTTCCACCAAAATTTGTAAAAGATTGGCCAAAAGAGGTTTATTCATCTCTTATTCATTTTTCAATTCATCCTAACAATGACAATACAAATATAGGCATCTTTTATTCTTTGGTTAACATCTTCTGATCCATGTGAAAGACCAACAACACAAGAGATTCTTGAGTTTCAACTTATTAAAGGGATTGATGAAGAGGTTCTTTTTTTTTTTTTCTTTTTAATTTATTTATTTTTTTAAAAAAAAAAATATAAAAATAAAATAATATTAATAAAATAGGTCATTCCAGTTTTAGAGAGAAAAGTTTTTGAAAAAGATAAGCTTTTAGAAGAAAAAGACAAACAAATAAAAGAGAAAGATAGAATATTAAAAGAAAAGGATGAAGAAATTGTAAAACTCCTCCAAAAAATATCTGAACTTTCATTAACTAAGAATAATTGACACTTTTTCAAAAGCAAAAAAAAATATGTAACATTGTATGTATGTGTATGATCTATAAAATTACTATTACACTAATTTCCTTCTAAATTTACAATATATTTTACAATCAATTATCTAAGATGATATCTTCAATTATTAACCAAGCATCTTGTTTTTCTTTGGCTGTGATTCTCAAACTTTTAATTGATAGTTTTTTCTCAACTCTTGCAACTCCATTACTTGCAATATTAAATTCAAAAATTGTTTCATAATCTTTTCCATTTGAAGAGACTTCTAATACTCCAAACCTTAACCAATTGAAGAGCTATTTTTGTATATATTTATTTGATGATTTGGATTACAAGATTCACAAAAAACAAGGAAAATAAATTAAGACCTGTTTCTTTGATCCTGTATAAACTTTAATTTCTGAGCAATTGATTGGGACTTCGAGTGTAACTTGAAAATAATCTCCAACATCTGCACCTCTTGAACTCCAAAAAAAGGTATCAATGTCAGTGTCAAATGCTAGAAACATAAGTTTATTTTTGAAAAAGAAAGAAAGAAAAAGAAATGAAAAGAAAGAAATAAACCATTTCTTGGGAAATAATTCTTGAAGGTCGGAAGAGATGTCGTAAAACTGGCTGGACGTTTAAGAGGAGGTGGGATTGGATTTATCTTTTCTTTTGAAAACTTTAATGGTGTATATTTCAAGCTTGGTGATTCAGAAATAAATTGATGAGAGTTAAGTCGTAATGAATGATCATATGGTCGAAGAATTTCGAGATTTGCATTATTTCTCAAACGAAAAAATAGATCCACTTTTCCAAAATCTATTTTTTTTTTGAAAAAAATTCTTTGGATTTAAAAATGAAATTGACTGAATGAATGAAAGAAAGAAAACCAGAAAAGTTTGTCAGTTTAGATGCAGTGATTTGATCACAATTTTCAAAACTTGGTGTAATTCCTCCAGCCCTCCAAAGATCTTCAAGAAAACTAATATCAGGAATTATTTCAGAATAATTACAATTCTATTAAAATAAACTTACACTCCAATTGCTCCAACATCATTTTTCATCCAACTTTCTTGATGAAAGCAAACTAATGTACCATTTATATCGCAATTTGGATCCAAGAGAGCTTGAGATGGTGAAAATACTACATTGTTAAAAGAAATTGAAGGTATTCAATAAACTTTTTTTTAAAATAAGAGAAAAGGAAAAAGGAAAATTGAAAACCAATGGGAATATATGCTCTTTGATTTTTGACAACATAACGATTAATCGTTTCAAGAATATTTACAGGAAAAGATATCTAAATTTTGAATTGATTATTTATTTATATTTTAATTTGCCTTCTTAATTTCTTATTTATACCTCAATATCGAATATGAAAAGCAAGTCATTTGATTGTAAATTAGAAGTACATGAAGATAATTTTTCCTCAAATTTAATCCTTTCATGTTGAAGATATTTTGAAAAATGTTTTGTAGCTATGATAATATGATTATTTAATAATAATTATAATAATAATAATAATAATAAAACAAATTAAAAAAAAAAGTACAAGATGTAACTAGACAAAGAGAGGTAGAAGAAATATCAGAGACAAGATCAAGTAACTACATCAATCATTTTTAGTTTAAAAAAAAAAAGAACGAAAAATAAAAATAAAAACCTCAATGGCAGATGAAAGTTGTTCATCAAAATGAAAAATTGTAATTAAATTGAGATGTTTTGATAAATTCATTTGTTTCTGGAATACTTTTGGAGTTTGAACATGATTATCTTGGATTTCAAAAGTTGAATATATTACTTCAGAGCCAATCTAAATTGTTTATTTTCTTCAAAAAGAAGAAAGAAAAAGAAAATCAAACCTTAGATCTAAAATCAATTAGTGCTCGTTGGCCTCTTGGAGTTGAAAAATCTTTCCAATATTCAACATTTTCGACTTGAAAATATTCTAATGATTCATCCTGGAAGAAGAAAAAATGAATAAATTTTCAAAAAAAAGAAGAAGAATCCAACTTTATAATTTGCATGTGCATATTTCTCAAACTCTTGAAAAACCAAAAAAGAGTAGTGTGATAATCTTGCAAGGTGAGGTAACTATTTGATGTACAAATTAAAAAAATAAAATAAAATCAAGATTAAAGCGGAATAGAAAGATAGAAATACCGTAGAAAAGTATTCTGGTAAAAATGGAGGTCTTTCTTTTGCGATTGCCAAAGAAGAAACGATATTATTAATGTGTTGAGATTCAAGGAAGAGCCACCAAGGGAGAGTATCAACTTCTTTAAAATTATAAACAATAAGTTCTACATTAGATTGAAAAAAAAAAATGTTAAAAGTATTGATGAGGTTTTTTTTTTTTTTTCTAAAAAATAAACTTGGGGAATAATCTTGAAGAAAATTGCCATTTGTCTTGAATAAATTATGATGAGTCCTATTAATGAAAATTTATTTCTTGTTGAAACGAAAAAAAAAAAAAATCAAACCAATATCGAGGATCTAAGGAAAAATGAAAGACATCTCCAATTTTATAATGATGTTGGTGTTGTATCCATATAGAAAATTTTTGAGAGTCTTCTGTTTCAACTTTGAGTATTTTACTTGGGATAAGGATTTCCTATTCCAAAATAAAAAATTGAATCAATATTTCCAGTGATAAGATAATAAAGAAGAAACATTTGAAACGATCCATGCAATGAAGAGAGATTGATTTGGATTTTCCAAAGTTATTTCCTTTGGAAAAAGATTCAAAATTGATATTTGAATAAACTCGAATGGACTTTGAAATGAATCAAGTTGTAATTGAGCTTTTTTTTAGAAAAAAAATGAAATTAATCAAGATGATTCAATTTAAAAGTAATAATAAAATAAAACCTTTCTTTAAATTCTTTTGTTCAATTACAATTTGAGATCCTATTTGTTGGGAATTTTCAACAAAGCATTTCAGACCATCACTTTCATGGCATTCAACTTTGTTTGAGATCTCTCCATCAATACAATCAAATGCTTTAACCACGGTTGATTGAAAAGAGGAAGAGGAAGAAGATTCAATCCAAATCAAAGGTTTATTTCCTGTTATTTGTATAATATAATTAATTTTTTTTTTTTTTTGAATGAAAAAAGAAAATCTCATCAATAAATACCTTTGATACTTGATTGAGTGTCCCCAATTAATTGTGCTATCAATAGGATGTCGATGAAAAAGAATAAAGTAAAGATTCCTCCAAGATAGAAAATAAAATGAGATAGCTTCATCCTAAATTAATGTGAATCTAAAATATAAAGTTACTTGAAATTTCAAGAGAAGGCATTTTTTTTTTTTTTTTGAAATTTCAATAACCAATTTTAGTTCACAATTATTTAGAACCTATCTTATTCTTTTAGAATCAAAAGACCAGAATGGTTCTGATGTTACTGAAAATTCAATCGAGTTGAAAGTAAAAATCAAAAAATCAAAAATCAAAAGTCTTTGTGAACTTGTTAATCTGTCAAACTTTTTTTTTCCCTCTGATTCTTTGATTTTTCTTTTATTTCTTTTATTATTATAAAACAAGAATCAAAGAAATAAAAGAAATGAACTAAAAGAAACAAATAAAACTATGATATTTATATTTATATTTATTATTTACTTTTGATTTTTTTTTTTAAAAAAAAAAGGTGGTGATACAATTTTTATATATTTACCATAAAATCTTCTTTTTAACAAATCCTCTTGGATTTCTTCTAGCTAAGAACTTAATTGGTTCGGTTGTGATTAAGAATATTCCAAGTGTCATTAAACTTACTGTCCAGTGAATTCCTAAAACATTTGCTGAACCAAGATAGGGTTGAAGGAAAGGAACATAAACAACGATGACAAGAACTGCAAGTTCGAGGAGAACACCAAAGATCATAACAATATTATTTAAGGGTCTTTTAAATGTTGAAACTCTTCTAGTTCTAACAAACCAAACATGCCAAAATTGACCCATGACTAAAGTAACGAACCAAGTTGCTTGAGCTAACGTTAAAATTTCAATTTGTTCCTCAGCTGTATAAGTAAGTCCATTAACAACAAAGTCTGGGGCTCCAGGTTTAAAGTATTTATCTGCAGTTAAAGGTAAAGACCAAGCAGGAATTCCAAAGTAAGCAAAAACTAAAAAGTAAGCCAAAAAACATGAAGCAGCATTTGGAATACCAGCTTGAAGATGAGCATAAGTGAGTAATTTGGATGAGACTAAACGATCTGTTTTAACTTTACGAGGTGGTCTTTTCATGATATCAGATTCTGGTTTCTCATAAGCGATTGAAATAGCTGGTCCAAGTTCGGTTCCAAGATCAATACAAAGAATAAGAATTGAAGAGAGTCCTAAAGGAAGACTGAAAGCCAAAGTACATAAGACAGAAATAACTTCAGGTATCGTATGAGCAAGGGTATAAGCAATTGTTTTTTTGAGATTATCAAAAATTAAACGTCCAAGTTTCACAGCTTCTAAAATTGCAGCAAAGTCATCAGTAATTAAAATAATATCAGCAGCTTCTCTTGCAACATCACTTCCCATTTGACCCATTGCAACTCCAACATCTGCAGCTTTTAAAGCTGGGGAATCATTCACTCCATCTCCAGTAACAGCAACAACATGTCCTAAAGCTTGATTTCTTTCAACAATGGTTAATTTTTGAGCAGGTGTTGTTCGAGCAAAAACAATTTCTTTTTTTGCTAAAACGGTATCCCAATCTTGATCTGTGAAATTTAAGAGTTCAGTTCCAGTAAAAACAACAGCTTGAACCTCTTTATCAGTAAGGGCAATATCACTTGGTTGAACTCCACGTTTTGCTGCAACTTCAGCGATTGTTAAACCATCTTTAATAATGTTAACTTGTCTTGCGATTGATTCAGCAGTAATTGGATGATCTCCTGTAACCATGATAACCTTAATCCTAGCTCTTTTCAATTGAAGAACAGCATTTGGGACAGCTGGTCTTGGGGGATCAATTAATGAGACAAGTCCTAAGAAAGTAAGTCCATGAACTGGGAAATTTTGTTTATCTTCATCATAAGGATCAGAGTGAGGGTTTAAAATATCAACTTTAGCAAATGCAAGAACACGTTCACCAGAGACACCACAACGTTTCAAAGAAGTTCTAAGTGATTCAGAGAATTCTGGGTCCATATCTTTAACTTCACCTTTCATTAAATATTGAGTACACTTGTCGGTAATGATCTCTGGGGCACCTTTCATAAAGAGAGTATGACGTTTTGTAATTACAGCTCCATGGTCATCACAAATTGGGTTGTTAACAATGACAACAGAATATTTGATTGTAGAGTTGAAGGGGACTTCAAATAAACTTCCAAATTCTCTTCTCAACTTCTTGATCATTCCAAGTGAATCAACAAATCTAAAGATTGCAATATCAGATGCATCACCTAAAATAAGTCTATCCTTTTTGGTATTTGCTCTTGGCATATCATGTTTTGATAGAGGGGAGTGTCCTTCATTTTCATGAAGACTTGTAGTTGTACTTGCATATGCACTTGAGAAACCACTTGTATATCCACTTGAGTCATTAATACTTGAAACATTATCATGAAAACTTGGGGTTCTACTTGGTAATTCATCTTCACTTGGACTTAATTGCATCTTTGATTCTTCAGCTTCTCCATCTTCTCTAATTGTAGGCATATGATGATGAAGGTGATCATGGTCATGATCAAAATGTTCTTTTGGTTGATCAGATTCATCAGAGTATCTTGCTCGATTACATAAAGCTGCACATTGAAGAACAGGTTTGAAATTGTTATCTTCTAAGAGTTCCATGAGCATGATTGTATTCAAGTTTGCATTTTCAATTCGAACAAATTCT
>Ga0209960_1002193_pt1 | contig 20421 bp, 21 predicted proteins | sample ThiBiot_500_plan_2_FD_183947 | JGI IMG/M metagenome (GOLD analysis project Ga0209960, IMG submission 183947) | Wastewater bioreactor microbial communities from Cape Town, South Africa - Thiocy_expt_500_plan (SPAdes) | ecosystem: Engineered > Bioreactor > Thiocyanate-remediating >...
AAAAAAAAAAACTGAGACCGAGTTCATCATGAAGTAAGGACTTCTTATCAATTTATTCTTATCAAATATATTCTAATCAAACATACTCTAACTCTTTGTATCACCTTTCTTTTGACTGTTTTTTATTTTATTGTTTATGGATCTTTCATATTGTGTTGACTTTTTTATGATTTTTTTTTTTTTTTCTTGTTTTTTGTTTTTTTTTTTTTTTTGTTTTTTTTTTTTTTTTTTTTTTTTTTTTTTTTTTTTTTTTTTTTTTGATTTTCTTTTTTGTTTGCTAACCTTTCAAACTCGTTATTTTCATTTCTATTTTCTTTTCATTTTCATTTTCATTTCATTCTTTTCATTCATTTTAGAATTGTTTGTCAACTTTTTTTGAAAAAACAATAAAAAATTTTCATTAGGTTCACATTTGGTTTAGTTTGCCTTTTGGTTGCCATCTCCCTCACTCTTGGTTCTGAAATGTGTCTTGCTCGCCCTCCAAATCTGGATAAAGGAGCAAGCTGTGGTGGTGCTATCAGTTGCCAATATGGCCTGTAATTTATTCTTTTTTTCTTTCTTTCTTTAAATTTTGATTTTGATGTGCTATTTTAGTTATTGTGATGAACGTGCAACTTGTCAACCCCTACTTAAACTTGGAGAACCCTGCAACTACGATGGTGATTGTATTCCACCAAGTAAATGTTTAGGTCCTATTGGAGCTAAAACTTGTATTGCAAATGCAAACCCAGGTGATACATGTGTGCCTAATCCTATCCCAGCAAACAGTACCGTCCCCAGATGTGGCAGTTCTTTGACTTGTAGTCTTGTTGATGTCGACACTTATGCTTGCGTTAATGGATTAGTAGGAGATTCTTGTAAAGAAAATATCAATTGTCAAGGCCTTTTAGCTTGTGTCGGAAATGTTTGTAGCGCTCTTTTAGATAATGCTAACTGTACAGTAAATAATGATTGTTCACCTCTCTCTTTCTGTGATTCAACTCTCAAATACTGTACTCCCAAAAAACCTGCAGGATCTGTGTGTAATTATGGCTCTATTTATGATGAATGTGTTTTTGGGACATACTGTTCTAGAAAAACTGTAGCTGACACTGTCTTTACATGTACAGATAGTTTCAGTAAGGAAAATGGAGACTATTGCTATGAAAGCGAAGAATGCAAATCTAAAAGATGTTTCAGTAATTATTGTGCCAAAGATTCAAAATTGACTTGTTTGGGTACTGGATGTACTTATGGCGAATTTTGTGGTTGTGCAGGTATTGTGTCAATTGGTGGATCTGGAAGCTGTTATTCAGACCCATGTACTGAGAAAAGAGAGGTTTTTATTATTTTATTTATTTTATTTTATAAAAATAATTATTATTATTATTTTATTTATTTTATTTTTTAAAAACTAAAATTCTTTCTAGGCTTTGAACACATGTTTGAGTAAAAGTTGTCGTAGTAGTACCACAAATTATCCTGGGGCTTGTGCTTTAAGAAATTGTGAAAAAGAATCATCAGACCTTGCAGATTGCAGTCCAGCAGGAACTCTTTCAGTTTCCCTTTTCACTCTTTTCTTTGCTTTCATCTCCCTTTGGATTCTCAAAAACTAATAAACTTTTTCAAAAATAAAAAGAAAGTTCTTTTTTGTTTCAAGATCAAACTTAAACATTTTCTACACCTAAAACAAAAAATTGATTCTGATTAGCATAATTTTCTCTCTCCTTTTTGGTTGCAAGTCAAAGAAGCAAAAAAGTCCGCCATATTTTTCAATCATTTTTTGCCAGTTTTATTTTTTCATTTCCAAGAATCGTCTTTTTAATTTTTATTTTTAATTTTTTTTTTCTTTTTTCTTTTTTAAAAAAAACTTAGAACCTAAAGCACCATGAAGTAACAACTTTTTCTCATCTCTTGTTCACATCTATTATTTATTTCAACACACTTTTTATTTTATTTATTTTTTTCTCTCTTTGATTTTTTTTTCTTTTATTTGAAATCTTTGATTTATTTGACTTTTTGATTTACTATTTATTATTATTATTATTATTATTATTATTTTTTTTTTTGACTTTTTTTTTTTTGGGTTTTGGTTTTGAAATTTGTTTTTGATGTTTGATGTTTTGATTTATATTTTAATTGATTTTGTATTTTTTGTATTTATTTTATTTTGATAATTTATTTCACTAAACATTTTATACATTTTATTTATTTATTTTTTGAAAAAACAATAAAAAAATTCATTAGGTTCACATTTGGTTTAGTTTGCCTTTTGGTTGCCATCTCCCTCGCTCTTGGTTATGAAAATTGTCTTGCTCGCCCTCAAAATGTGAAAAAAGGAGCAAGTTGTGGTGGTGGGATCGATTGTCAATATGGACTGTATTCATTCTACTTTTTTTTTTTTTTTTTTTCCTTTTTTTAAAAAAAAAAGCTGATCCTAATTTTGATATTTAGTTATTGCGATGCCACTGCCATTTGCCAACCTGAAGTTGATATTGGAGGTTCTTGTTTTGCTACTAGTAATTGTGTTCCAGGAAGTCAATGTTTAGGTCCTGTTGGAGCTAAAACTTGTATTGCAAATGGAAACCCAGGTGATGCATGTGAGACCGACCCTGGAGAAAATAGTACTGTCCCCATATGTGGTTCCCCTTTGCAATGTGTTACTCCAGATCCAGACCTTGTTCCTGCTGTTTGTATTTATGGATTAGTAGGAGATTCTTGTAAAGAAAATAGCGATTGTTTAGGGCTCTTAACTTGTACAGGAAATGTTTGTACCGCTCTTCCTGATACAACTAATTGCACATCATCTTCTGATTGTTCACCTCTCTCTTACTGTGATTCAAAAGGATTTAGATGTACTCCCAAAAAACCTGCAGGATCTACATGTGATTCTCTTGAAGATTGTGTTTTTGGAAACCTTTGTTCTTATCAATACGACGGTGCTACTGACAAAACATGCATAGAAGCTTTCACCAAAGAAAATGGAGAGTTTTGTAGTAGCAGCCCAGAGTGTAAATCTAAACGCTGTGCAGGTAATCGTTGTGCTAAATCTTCTGATGTTAGTTGCACCAATTCGGAACAATGTGCTTATGATGAATTTTGTGGATGTGGTGGCATTCAATTGTATGGTGGATATGGAAAGTGTTTTCCAGATCCTTGTACAAAGAAATATGAGGTTCATTTTCCTTCTATTTTTTCTTTCTTTTCTTTTTTTTTTCTTCTTTTCTTTTTTTGTACATGAACAATACAAAATCTAGGATTACTATACATGTTTGAGCAAAAACTGTGATATTGATGCCAGTGGCGATTATAACTCATATTCTGGAACATGCGCTTCAAGACTTTGTCAAAAAGAAGCATCAGCATACGCAATTTGCAGTCCAGCAGGAACTCTTTCAATTTCCCTTTTCACTCTTTTCTTTGCTTTCATCTCCCTTTGGATTCTCAAAAACTAATAACTTTTTCAATAAAATAAACAATAAAAATCAAAAAATAAAAAGACTCTTTTATTTCTTTATTTCATTCTTTGTGTTTGATCTTTCAATATTGTAATGTTCCCATCTCCAATATTAATGGTTTGATTCATTGGTTTGATGGTTTTAAATTGTGAATCAAATAGAAGCTATTGTCTTGGTTTCCTTTGAAAAAAGAAAAAGTCAACCAATCATGTCCTCATAAACAAAAATAGTCGTGGAATGTTGGAAAAAGAAAAAAACAACCTCCAATTAGATGTTTTCTTTTTTTATTTATTTGATTGTCTTATTTTTGTTTTCATTTTCCATTATTTATTATTTATTATTTATTACTTTCATTTTTTTTTTTTTTTTTTTTTTTTTTTTTTTTTTTTTTTTTTTTTTTTTTTTTTTTTTTTTTTTTTTTTTTTCAAACCAAAGCATAAAAAAAAAAAAAAGTTAAGTCAAATAGTAGAACTCTCTTCTTTACAACAACAACACTTTTAAAAAAATGGTAACTTCTTTTCTTTTTTTATTATTCTTGTTCTTATTCTTCTTTTCTTTTTCTTTTATTTTTGTTGCCCTTTTTTTTCTTCTTGTTTTTCTTTTTTTGAAGTTTCTGAAACAACAAAGAATTGAACAATTAATGAACTAATAATATGAATTAACAATTTCTTTTTCTTTTCCTTTTCTTTTTTAAACCCATTAACTAGGCTGAAATTACACCTTGTTCAGATAAAGGTTTGATCTTTTCTTCTTCACTATTCCCTCCTTATATATATATATATATATTTTGGTTAATTTATTGATTTAATGAACTTAAATTTAATAGATGCTAGAGAAGCTTTCAATCTTTTTGATAAACTTCATGAAGGAAAAGTTGAAGGAAAAGATATTCCAAACCTTCTTCGTTCAGTTGGTCAAAACCCAACTGAAAGTGATATAAAAGCACTTATTGAAGGAAAAGAAAAAACTAAATTTTCATTTGAAGAATATTTGGCTATCCAAAATCGTCCTGGAGGATGGAAAGCTCAAGGAACTCATCAATCAGTAAACTTTTTCTTTCTTCTTTTTTTTTTTCCAACACTTTTTTTAAATGATAATTTTTCCAATAGTTTATGGATGGATTTAAAGTCTTTGATCGTGATGGTAAAGGTTTAATTTCAGCAGGAGAACTTCGTTATGGTATCTTCAATTAATTCATTTCATTTCATTTCATTTTTTTTTTTTCATTATCTAATTTCAAAAAAAAAGTATTGACTTCTTTGGGAGAAAAATTAACTGATAGACAAGTTGATGAACTTTTAAGTTCTGTTGAAACTGATCGTGATGGAATGATAAAATATGAAGGTTTATATTTTCTCATTTCTTTCATTTCATTTCTTTCATTTAATCAAACTAACAAAAAAAAAAAAAAAAAATCTTTTAGACTTTGTCAAAGCCATCTTGGTTGGTTAAAAAAAAAATGAATTTTTTCTTGTTCTCTTGTTCTTCTAAATAATTGTTTCTAATAATAAGTGTTGATCTTCTTTTTTTCTTGTTTTTTGTTCTTGTTTTTCGAAGATCTTCAAAGCTTTGATTTTTTGCTTTTGGTTTCATGATTTCGAATGAGTTGAGAAAAAAATGGCGAACATAAAAAAAAAATAGAAAAAAAAATGTCAAAACCAGGACCAACACAAAGCGATAAGTTTCAAAAGAAACTTAGAGAAGTTAAGAAAAGAACTAGAGAACTTGAAGATGAAAATGAAAGACTTGTTGTTAAAGTTAGTCGAGGTAGAAGATCTTTATTACGTTTAAAAGCTGAAAGGAGGTTTCTTCTTGAGAGGTTGGAGGAGTTTGAGAGACTACAAGAGTCGGATGATTTGGAATCAGGTTGGGGAGAGAGCTCTGTAACTGGGAATGATGAAGTTGAAAAAGTCCTTTCACATAAAAAGCCAGAGAAGCAACCAAATACACCAAAGCGACCTACAAATGCTTTCTTAATGTATTGTTCATTACAAAGGGCAAGAGATGGAGATAAGTTAAAAGATGTTGCGTTGTCTGAACAAACAAGAATTTTAGGAAATGATTGGAAGTCTCTCTCACCAGATGAAAAAAAGGTTTTTATTTTTATTTTTATTTTATTTTATTTTATTTTATTTATTTTAAAAAAAGATGCATTTTCAATTTTCATCCTGCATTTTTATTTTTATTTTTCAATTTTTAATTCATTCACTAAATTTCATTTCCTTTCATTTCATTTCATTTCATTTCTTTTCTTTTCTTGTTCTTTTTCTCTAAATAATAACAATAATAATTAGATTTATTATGATATGTACGAAAAAGATAAACAAAGATATTCAAAAGAAATGACAATATTTAATCAAGCTAATCTCAAAGAAGAAGCAAGTGGTGATGATCGAAAACATGATGAACATTTAGATACAGAAGAAGAAATTGAACCAAAACCACAACCACCAAAAAAATCCAGATCAAAACCAAAACCAAAAACACAACTTTTACAATCTTTAACACCATCACATCAAGATTCTTCACAAGCTATATCTCAAAATGAAAGCTCTCCTTTACCTTCTCAATCTCAACCAGAATCTCAATCTCTCTCATCTGCACAAATACAACCTCAATATCAAAAAATATTACAAACTCAAGGTCCTCTCTCATTACCAAGTATCCAAGCTCATCTTCAATCTCAACTTAAACCCACTCAAAATCATGCACTTCCATCTTATAATTTATTACAACCTTATCAATCTCAATCATATCAATCTTCTGAACCAGAAGAAATGGATCAAGATGATAATATAGAAGAACAAGATGAAGATGAAGAGGATGAAGAAGATGATGAAGAGGAAAATGATTAAGTAAAAAAAAAAAAAAAAAAAAAAAAAAAAAAAAAAAAAAAAAAAAAAAAGTCAAATAAAATAAAAAAAATAAAAAAAAACAACCAATCTAAAAATACAAACACCAAATAAAAAAAGATAATTTTTCAATGAATTTATTGTTATTTTATTTATAATTTTTTTTTTACAGAATATACAACAAATTAATTACAAGGTTCAAAATTAGGAAAAAAAATAAAAATTAGAATCCTACCAAGCTGAAGGTTGTTGAGGTGAAGAAGGTGGATCAAAACCTAATGTACATCTAGTTAAAGGTCTATGATCAAGAATTAATCCTTTCCTTAGACTTTCACTTTCAATCGGTTGACCAAAATAAGGGTTGAGTTTTGAACTATCAGCACCTAACATTAGCTGAAAAGGAAATGTTTGGTTTGACATCATGCCCATATTTCTTCGATTTGATTTTAATAAATTAGAAAGATTAGAATGGTTGGTGGCTTGATCACTTGAAGAATTGCTATCTTGCTGAAAAGAATTGAAGACCTTGGTGAACATCTCTGAGGAGTTTAAATCTGGTTTCAAAAGATCATCATCCTCACTTTTAATTTGAATGATGGGTTCTGGAGGATGTCCGATTGGATCATCAACTAACTTTGTATTAACTATTGAAGGTTGAACTTGAAAACCAATAAATCTTTGTTTTGGTGAAGAGCTTCCTTTTGAATGGGCTTTACTTTGTTTTGATTTTTGAAATTTTAGATCTGGTCTTGCTGTTTTGAGGTGCACATTATTATTTGTTGGATCAAAAAATTGAGAGAATGATTCATTCATTTTTTTGGGTTTTGATTTTGGACTTGGAGATGGTGTAAGCTTGAGCATGATATTATCATTTTTATTTCCTTGATTAATATTGATATTGGAGTGATTAAACATTTCAGGTTCTGTGAAGCTATTGAAATCAAGAAGTGAATCATCCTTATTTGAAGAACTTGGAGGTTGAATCTTAAGAGCAGAAATTGAAGACATCTTTAGAGTTTCTTTACATTCAACAATTGTTGTTTGAGTCATAACATTATCTTTTGGAAATAGAGCAGGTGTTGCTTCTTGTGTCGTTACTTTCTCTTGATTTTTCATTCTTTTTGTCTCATCAAAATAATTCACCTCTCCTTCTTGTTTACAAGTCACCTCCATTAATCCATAAAGTTTTGAATTATCCTTTAATTTTCTATTTGACTCTTCAAACCAAAGCCTCCATAACAAATTCTCTAACCTTCTTCCTCCATGTGCTGAATCTTTCACTTTTGTAAGCAATTTCCAAAACTCTCCAACTTCTTCTCTTGACAGTCCATTCTTTGTGAGGTTTGAGAATACTGGTTGAAGTCGTAACGAACTCATTATACAAATATAAAAAAAAAAATTATAAAATATTAAAGAAATTATGAAAAAAATTATAAAAATTATAAAAATTATAAAATTATTATTTCAAAGTTTTGAAAAAAAAAAATTGCGAGAGTCAAACTTTTTTTTTTTTCGAACCGAAATTGACCGAAAAAAAAAACAAAAATATACAGAAAAATCTCCAAAAAATCAATATGAAAGAAAGGAAATTGATGATGGAGAAGAAAGCAAAAAAAAGAAGAGAATATATAACAATGAAAGAAATCAAATAATGAAATTATAAAAGCAATGAATGAAAGAAAAAAAAAAAATGTTTTTGTTTTTGTTGTTTATTTTTTGTATTTTTTGTCTGTTATTTTCGTTTTTTGAAAGGAAAAAACGAGCAAGGAGTTGAGTTTGACCAATCAAAAGGGTGAATTTCATAGATTTTCATCTGAAATTGAGGAGGTGACATTCCAATTGGTGGAGTCTCTTTGGTTGGAGTTTGTTTATTGCGATTACTCAAAAGTTAACTTTCATTTTTTATTAATTGTATTTCATTTATTACTTACAATTTCCTTCCAAAATAAATAAATAAATAAATTGAATCTTCTTCTTCAATTCTTCAATTCATTAAATATTTGAATGAATATCATTTTTTTTTTAAAATGATGGAAAGACATGATTCAATGAATGAATTGAGGATTGGGAATTAGAGGTTGAGTTTCAACGTTGAATTTCAAAGTAATCGAAGACGTTTGAATTCAAAGGGAGAAAGGAATGCAACTTCGTATGTTTTGTTATGTTTTGGTATTGAAGGGTGAGTTGTTTTAGTGACGAAGTGATAAAAAGATCGCTGTAGAAAGATTTATCAAGAAACATACCAGCAGGAGAAAAATAAAATAAATAACAAATAAATCATTGAATGAAGGGACAACGATGAAGAATCAATTTCGAAATAATACCAAGAATACTTTGCAACTTTCACTTTTTGATTGTAAAAAACTGATGTTTCAATAAGGTACACAATGTTTACAGTTTCAATCAATTCTTCAGGTTTAAACTAAGTTACCTTGAGAGTTATGTTGAGAAATATCATAATTGCAATTTCGAATAATCAAACGCAATAAGAACTGCACTGAAAACTTTCATAAATAAGATTTGATGAATTATGAAATTGTATGATTTTGAAATAAATAAATAAGAAGAGGAAGTGATGAAAACATAAAGAGATGAACATTGTGTAATAGTTTTGGAAGGGGAGAAGATAAAATCAAAAAGAGAAAATCGAATTATAGAAGATGGCAACGAAAGAGGCGCATCGCAGACTGACAAAGGAGCTTGCAGCGATTAAAAAGAACCCTCCACCTTATATTGATGCTGTACCACTTGAGTCAAACATATTAGAATGGTTCATAGTTCAATTCTTTATTTTATTTAAACAAAATTCATTTCTATTACATTATTATTTATCATTATTGTTCTTTGTAAATGAATTGCTTTTTCTTTTGTCTTTTGAGTTATCCATTGTTTTTCAGGAACTGAAATTTTTCATAATTAAGAAAGAGTTATGAAATGCAATTAGTTTTGATTACAATTATTGTTGTATTATTTTATTTTGTTAAGTTTTATTAAATTTCATTTACTTGCTCACTTTCTTTTGAAAAATTAAAAAAAACCATTGTGCTGTCTTTGTTGTTGTTGAAATTTTAAAAGTTTGATAATGACCCATTTATTTGATTCTTTCTTATTTTTAATAATATTAGGCATTACGTTGTTTATGGACCTCCAGATACTCCATATGAAGGTTAAACTTTACAAATTTCAATTCAATTATACCTTTTTATTTTTTACTTTCGTATTTACAATCTTTAATTTAGGTGGAGTGTATCATGGTAAACTTAAATTTCCTTCAGAGTATCCTTATAAACCTCCAAGTATTTATATGATAACTCCAAGTGGTTTGATTCTTCTTTATTGTTATTTATTTCAAGAGTTTATCTAAAATCAATCATTCTAGGAAGATTTAAAACTGAGACTCGTCTTTGTTTATCAATCAGTGATTTTCATCGTATAAATTATTTTATTCAGATTAAGATTTTTTTCTTCTTTCAAGTTCATGCAAAAACTAAATCATTCTTATGTAAACGTATATTAGCACAACAATGGAAACCAGTTTGGTCAGTTGGAAGTATTTTAACAGGATTACTATCATTTATGTTAGAAGATACCCCAACAACTGGTAGTATTGAATCAACTGTAGCAATAAAAAAAATTTTAGCAAAAAAATCATATCAAACAAATCTCCAAAATCCTCTCTTCGTTGGTAATATTTCAATTTTCAATTTTTTTTCTTTTCTAATTTTCTTTTCTAATTCTAATTTTATTTATTTATTTTCCTTTTTCTTTTTCTTCAAATAGAATTATTTCCAAAACTTTGTAAAGAAATGAAAGAAGGACAAGTAACTTCATTAATCCCAAAAAATGGACCTGAGGCAGTGAAAAAAGAAGAAACAAAGAAAGTAGAAGAAACTCAACCAAAGAATGAATCAAATACAAATCCTGACCCAACTACTCCAACTTTTCCAAATTTAGCTCAAGAAAATCAACAAAACGTTCGAAGGAGAACAGCTTTCATGCATTTAACTCGAACAATCATCTTTTTAGGTGCCTTGTATGTAATTGTGAAACTTTTTTCTGTTTATAGAATAAAACCTGAAGAATAAAACCTGATTCTTTTATCTTACACACAAAATTGGATCTCGTTAGAAGGAGACAATTCCTCAACAAAAATAAAAAGCAAATTATTTAAAGTAAAGGAAAAAAAAATCATCATTAGAATGAAAAAAGTATTAATGAAATGGAATCAAATAAATAAAAAGAAAAACAAAAAGTATTAATATGTTTCAATGTTAAAAATATCTGCATACAAAGCTCTTCCTTCAAGAATAATTGGGTCTTGAATTAAGTTAAAATGAAAATCATAAATTGGAATATCTCTACTATCTGGAAATGTGGTCATCTCACTTGTTAATGCATCAACTAATGGAGAATTTTGTCCTTGATCTTTTGGGTAATTAATTCCTACAGACAGAAAAAAAAAAAAATTAAATTGAAAGACCTACTAATTTTCAGAAAACAAAGATAAAATCAACCTTTTCTTCTCATATTTACAACCACAGCTTGAGATTTTTGAAAATTAGTGTATAATGTATATGTTCCCTTCTCTGCAGCATATCTCATGAACCAAGCCGACCAAACAGATTTTCCTTTTCCTCTTGCAAGATACCAAGAATTTGTTATCATATTTGAAAAGAGAGGGAGGAAGTTTTCATTTGAAGACTTTTGATTGTACCATGAAAGAAAATCAGCCCTACAATATGATTAATTTTAAAATTATAATTTTTTTTTTTCTGAAGAACTGAGTTAATAAAAAAAATAAAAAAAATAATAAAGTACCAATGATTCGCGAAGAAAACTGGTCCCCAAGTTGATAACTGTTGATATTTATAAAATTTTACATCTTTATCTAATAACATTGCAGGAGTTTTCTTCTCTGAATATCTCCCTGGAATCATATGCTGAGTTTGAAGAGAGATTCCAAATAACCTTGGATCAAAGTTACTTGGATCTAAATAATACTTGTCAACCATTTTGGTGAGCAACGTAAAGTAATGTGGTGAAACAATGTTGTCATCTTCAAGGATAATTGCAATCTCACTACTTGATAAAGGAAACCAAGAATTAAGCCATTGGTTTGCAAGTCCAAAATTTTGTTCTCGAAGAATAATTCTTTTTGAACCATGATTCCATTTAAAATGATTTGCAATTGCTACAGTCTAAAAATAACAAGGTATTAATTAATAATTGCCATCCTCATGCTAGAAAAAATAAAAAAGAATACCTTATTCCAATTTATATATGTGTCTCTATTTACATCAGACTCAGGATGATCAATAAAAATATCAAGAGAAATTTTATACTTTGTATCATATTTTGCTGAAGCAAGGGAATTGAGAAGTTCTACTAAAGACTTTTTTTTCCCAGTAAGTATAAATAAAAATTTTAAACAAATAAATAAAAAATGAACCTTTGGTCGATCAAATGCTAAAACTTTGATTACATATTCTGGTTTTGTAACTTTAGGAAAAGGTGGAAAATAAAAAGGAAAGACTTTGCATTTCATGTCATCATCTATGAACCACAATGAAGTATTTAAGAATCGTTGTCTTTTATTGTCTCCTCCAACAACGTAATTATTATGAAGGATAGCTGGCCATTCTCCCGTTTTTTGAGTTGTTTTTTTGATGAAAAACCTTCGTTTATTTATTTATTAGTTTTAAAAATTTGATTATTTTTTCTTCTTTCTTTCAATAATAGTTAATATATATTACCTATCTCCATCTGCGACAATATTTGGAGGGATTCTAAACCATTTGACTTGTTTTTCAGTACTTCCTAAGAGAGCTCTATTTTATTATTTTTATTTCTTAAACTTCTGTCATTCTTGTATTGAAATGAAATTTTGAAATTAACAAAAAAAAAAAAAGTACTTATTTAACAATTCTTGTTCTGTTTGCGCATGAATATCAAATTTTGGATTTTTTGAAATTTGAGCAAACATTTCTTTATGTTGAGCAAGGACTTTATTCCAAATCGCAAGAGAATTTGCTGTAGCTCGAGAATAAATGAATCCTCCTGTTATCTTAGTTTCTTTATGAGCACCTCCCTACAAAAAATTAATAAAATTATAGCAAATAGAAAGGAAGAAAGAAAATTAATTTTCAAAAAAAAAAAAAAAATAGAAAGAAGGAAAAGAAAATAATAACTTGAATATCAGCGTCAGGATCAAAGTATGGGAAAGGATTCTTTAAAAAGATAATATCTACATCTGATAAAAGAAGATTATAACCTTTCTGAAGGATCTTTGTTATAAATTCTGTTCGTGTATTCATTATTGATTGATATGAGACAGATCCATATACAATAGTATCTTGTGTTCCAGAAGCAAGATAATCCTTTAATTAAATTTCAATGAATAAAATGTTTTTTTTTTTTAAAAAAAAATGAAAAAAGGTAAAATAAAAATAAACTTACACTACTAGTTTTCGACATATAAAAAACAACAGGAAATCCCCTTGAATGAAGTTCTTTGAAGACTCTTTCATCTGCAGCATGGAATAGATAATTTTTAATATTCAATCTATCCAAAGAACAAGCCCAATTTAGAGCAAAATCAAGATATCCTGCATCAACTGTTGCAAAAATTATATTTTGATCAACTTCTTGCTTGAATAAAACTACATCTAAACTTTGAACATTTCGAATTAATTTACATTTGGGACATTCACCATGAAGATCATTTTCTAATATTTTTTTTTAAATAAAAAAAAATTGATGTTTTAATCAAATTAAAATTTATCATTATTTATGAAGTTAATCATATTTACCATTTTCTGGAACCAAACGAAAATCTGATGATTCAATATTGCCAATTTTTTTGGGATCAATAAATGCTTGACTTGATATTTCTTTATTAAAATCTGTTCCAACTCGTAAGTGACTTTGTCCAATCTTTATATTCAAAAAAAAGTTTTTTTTTTTAAAAAAAAGAAAAAAAGAAAAAGAAAAAAGAAAGAAGAAAGAAAGAAAAAAGTCATACTTTCATATGATTTAAATGAATTGCAAGTAATGCTGAAGAAGCATCAATAACACATGCATTTTTATCTTTTAAAAATTCAGCCAATAACCAATTATCCCAACGAATTCTTCCAACTAAAAATGGAGGTAATTTTCTAGCAAGTTTTGTTTTGTAAATAAAATAATCAATTCCAAAAGGCCCATGTTCAACACTATGTTTCCAAGATATATCCTAAATAATTATTTTATTTAATTATAGAATCCTGTTAAATAGAATTATTAATTGAAATTAACTCTAAATTTTTTCTTCCAATCCATTTCATGAAAATCTATTTTATAAGGAAAAGATAGATCCCTTCGTTTTCCTACCATTAAGAAATCTTCTTTTTCAGATCCTACTTTTTCAATTGCTGTCAAAAGGTCATCAAAATAACAAATATCAGAATTGGAATACCTGATTATTATTTTAATTTCATTTATTTATTGAAAAAAAATTTAAAAAAAAAGAAAAAAAATTACATTAAATATTGAGTATTTGAGAGATTTTTTGCTTGTTCAAATAGACAATCATACTGAGGGACATTATATTCTTCATGAACACATGGAATAGGAAAACAACCATAATTAAATGGTAATTGAAATGAATCTACAAAATCGCAAGAACTTTTGGTCCCAAAAAGAATGACTTCAGTTCTAGGTAATCTAACCCAAGAATTTACAGCATTGAAAGTATGTAGAGATTCAAGCCATTGTGTTTGATTTCTTGGTGAAGATTGAATAGGTTCTAAATCTCTAAGAATTGTCCAAATCGTTAAGATTGGGCCTTCTCTTACATTAACAACAAACTCTCTATGAAATTCATGTTTCTATAAATTTATTTAATTTAGTATTTATTTTTTTCTTGATAGATAGTTTAAAATGTAAGTAAATCAAATCGAATCAAAGAAATATAATTCAAATAGCCAAAGAAATTATTTTAAAAAAGTAAAGAAAATTCAAAGAAAATTACTTGTTCAAAATTCGCAATTCTTTCCCATAACCACATTTGAACGCAAAGGAGCAAAATTGCAAATACAAATATAAAAAACAAGCAATTCCTTGGACTTCTTAACAGCTTCCTCCTCGACATTTCTACTCTTCGAGTCATATTCAATAACTTAATTGCTCTTTAAACAGCGTGGTTCTTATTGTCAATTTCCTCTTCTTTTCTCTATTAACTTTCCAGTATTCTCTTTTCGTTTTTTGAATTTGAAGAAGTTTGGAATAAGGTTTTGAAGTTGCGAAATCCTATCTAATTAACTATTGAGCAATAAGAGATATTATTGAGAAGTTATAATGAGAGGGACAATGAGTCCAAAGAATGGGTTGGATTGAATAGGAGTAATTTGAAAAAAAAAAAATAGAAGAAAAAATCAAAAAGAAAAAAAAAATCACCATTTTTGATTCTTTTGACAGAATGACAGCCTTTTCTCCTTTTTTCATTTTTTTTTCTTTTTGATTCATCTTTTTCTCTTCTTCTTTTTTTTGATGAATCTTTTTTCTTCTCTTTCATTTTTTTATTTATTTTTCTTTTCTTTCAACTTCCTTTCTCTTTTTATTCATCTTCTTTTTTCTTCTCTTTTTTCTTCATCTCTTTTCTCTTTTCTTTTTTCTTCTTCTTTTCTTCTTATTTGATTCATCTTTTTCTTTCATCTTCTTTCCTTCTTTTGATGAATCTTTTTTTCTTCTTCTTTCCTCTTTTGTTGATTGATGATCCTCAAAGATTGTATTCTTCTTTGTTTGTTTGTTTGTTTGTTTGGTTAATTTTGTGAGAAAACAGATTTTTGATTTGTGAAAAGTGTTGATTTTGGGGATTGGATTTTTCGTTCTTGTTTTTATTTCTATTCTTTGTTGAAAAGGAAGGAAGAAAGGAGGAAAGTACATTTAGGAATTGAGTTTTATTTCAGGTCAGTTACTGAATCTAAGTCCGCTAAATTCTGTCTTGAAGACAACTTTTCAGGAGGATTAGCTTCCCAAGAACTTCAAGGTGCCTAAAAGATAATTATTAATTATTATTTGAAATAAAAAATAAAAAAATTGATGTATAAGACAAGCCATAGTTATGTAAATAGAACAAGTATAATATTATGTCAAACAAACAATACCAGAAAAAAAAACTCTCTAAGAGCTATCCATATGGATAAATACGAACATTTGAAATGGGGATGTGATTTCTTTGAAAGATCCAAACCTTGTTGATACAGATACTGAAAAAGAAAAGCAGTCTACATCCAAAGCGAAGCTATTGAAGGTAGCTTAAAAAGCATCTCAATATTGATACCAAGTATGATAAAATCAGTTCCAAACGCAAGAGAGTAGATCGCAGCTATTGAGAGTAACTAAATGAATGAAAAGAAAAACATTGTTACAATGATTTTTATTTCTAAAACATGAAAAGAGTTGAGAGGAAAAAAAAAATCTACTTATTGCTAATGAAACCAAATGCTAAGTTTACAACTATGTTGGGAAAGAAAAGTAACTGAGAAATAAAAAGGTTACTCAATTCGTGTTTTACAATCATGTTGGGAAAGGAATCTTGTCCAATATAATAGGCCTTATAACACAAAAAAGGTGAAGGGAGAAGTGTCCACATTCTTTTGATTTTCAAAATTGAATTATTGAATTGATGGAAGACCCTGAAGAAAAGAAACTTCAGTTACGGTCCATTACCCTTCTGTTAACGTTAACCCAAAAGAGCTACGCAAAAGCTCTTGGAGCGCTATTGATTTCGGGATTATTGTTGTTTTATTTTTTTTTATCTCTGGCATTATTACACTCAATACAACATCTGTAAGGAAAGAAAAAAATTCTCACCAAGAGTAGTTGAACAATTTTAAAAAAGAAGTTTTAGAATCTTGTCATAATACGCTTTAATAAAATTTGAAACGACTGTATTTTTTATTTAAAAAATTGTTCAACTACTCATAATCCTTTCAGAAAAAAAAAAAAGATAAAAGATAAAAGATGAAAGATATTGAGTGAAAAGAAATAAATAAAAGAGTATTATTACAATATTTTAGACAAGAATGATTTCTTTGTTATCCATGAGAATTGTTCTCCGAAAAGAGGTTCTTCAAAGTTGGAATTGAAACCTTTGAACATTCTTTTGAACTTGAATCTAAACTCTTTCTTTTCCTTGAAATTTCTCCTGCTAGTTGATTCAATATCTTCTTTTTATCTTGAATTTTAGAAATAATATCTTGATTCTCAGCGTTTAATCTCTCAAGCTTCTCTTTAGATTCCTGTAATTCCTGAGTCCTCAAAGGAAGAGACTCTGCTCTAAAATATTCTTGAGGTGTATATTTCACTTCTATTTCATTTCCTTCAACCTTCTTTTGAGTTCTCTCTTCTCTTTCTTCTTCATCTTCTTCTCTTTTAACTTTCTTCCTTTTATTTTCTTCCACTAACCTATCAACGGTTTTTAACTTCTCCTCTAAATCCCTCGACTCCCTCACAACTACATACTCATTCATAATATTCTCTTTAAGCTTTTCACAAATTTGTGCCCTAGCTGATTCTAAAACTTCTTTCTGAACATTAGGAAAGCAATTCTGAAAGGTTTCCTCTGAGAGTTGTTCTAATGTCCTTGAAACGGCTTTCTCAAACGCTCCATTCAGCACTTCACTCCTTCCCGCCATCTTCCTATTTTTTCTTGAATTTTTCCCTTCTCGTCCTCATTTTTCTTCTAAAATCACTCAAAAATCATTCAAAAATCATTCAAAACCATTCAAAATCATTTAAAATCATTTAAAAATCACTTAAAATCACTTAAAATGATATAGAATTACTTATAACACTTTTTTTAGAGATAATAAAACTTCTGAAATGTTGAATTGAAACAAGAATTTTTTTTTTTTTTTTTTTTTTTTTTTTTTTTTTTTTTCTGAAATGATCAATAATTGAACAATAGAAATGAATGAATGAATGAATGAATTGAAGCTCTAACTTTATTATAATAATACTTTTGTATTATTCTCAATAAGAAGATAATGTTGGAGAATTTTTTTGGACTTTGTATTGGAGTTTAGAAGGATTAAAATTTTTTTTCAAAGAGAATGACCATGAGGAATTCTTATCTCAAAAGACTCTAAATGTTCTTTATAGTTCTACATAAACTTGCTTGGAGTGAACTTGAACAATGATTGTTGAGAATAGTTGTAGAAGATGAAGGATATTTTTTTCAATCAAATAATGGAAATGGAAGAGTAATTTGTTTGGAGAAATTGTTTGGAAGAAGTGACATTTGTAATGATTTTGGATTTAGAAATGTACAGTCAAGTTTTGAACTGGGAAAAGAATTGTTTCTTCATATTTGAGATCAAAGTAGAAGTGTAGCAAGAAATTCATTTCTTAATTCTTTTTATTAATTTAATTTTCAAAAAAAAAATAAAATAAATAATAGAATAGTTGGGAATGTTGGTTCATTGGAGGTATCTCTTGGATAACAACTGAATTAGAGATTAGGAGTATTATCAAGGAGGAATGATTTTTGAATACTAATTAATCAATGAATGAATGAATGAATGAATGAATAAGGAATATATAATGGAATCGAAATGTCATTATAAAAACATGATTTAACAATATACCAAAAGAATATTGAAGAATTGAACTCATGAATCTCATAAAGATTTTTTCAAAAAAAAAAAAGACTAATCAAATCATTATCATTTCTTAATAATAAAATTTATAGGAGAACTTAACAGAGAAAAAAAAGAGTTATCAATCATGGACTTGATTGACTCCCGTCACATCAAGTCTGCAACATTGCATAATCCTAGACATTTTTCAACTTATTTATATACAACACCATTTATTTTCATATATGCTTTATTATTTGGACATTATTTACAATCAGAAGATGTTTATGTTGAGACTTACATATTAATATTGATTGTAATTGCTGTGATCCATGCAATCACTTTCTTCTCAACTTTTTGGAATGTTTCTTTGAGAGCTTTTATGTGTCTTTCAAAGGTGAGAAAGTTTTCTTTTTCTTTTTCTTTTTCTTTTTTATTTATTTTTTCAATGATTTAATGTTTTGAAAATCTTCAATTAGGCTTCAGATCCAAAAAATTCAAAATATATCAAAATTCATCCAAATGAACATAGAGGAGTCAGTGAAATTTGTGACATTGTGAAAGAGCAAGTTATAATTAACGGAAAATTACAAGAGAGAATATGGTTTAGTTTTCAAAAAAGGAAATTCACTTATGATCCAAATCAACAGGTTATTATTTTTTCCAAGACAAAAACTATTGAAAGCAAACCCATAAATACAATATATCTAGAAATTTGTCAAAACTGATTATCCAATTTCAAAAACAGTTGGGGAATATCTAACTTCTCAAGGATATCAATCAGCTGATGATGTTCAAGAAGGTAAAACTAAATGGGGACAAAATAGGTTGGTTTTTGTTTTTTTATTTTTTATTTTTTATTTTTTATTTTTTATTTTTTATTTTTTATTTTTTATTTTTTCTTTCCAATTACACAAATTTATTCCAAAAAAAAAAAAAAAAAAGTTTTGATATCCCGTTACCTACTTTTGGAGAATTGTATAAAGAACATGCCGTAGCTCCATTCTTTGTTTTTCAAGTTTTTTTTTCAATTTTTCTTTTTTTCTTTGTTTGGGTTGAAAAAAATGAGATTTTTTATTATTATTAGATTTTCTGTGTTGCTCTTTGGTGTTTGGATGAGTATTGGTATTACTCAATCTTTACTCTTTTCATGCTTTTGGTATTTGAGGCAACTGTTGTTTTTCAGGTTGGAATATTAGATTTTTTAATAAAAATTGCAATCAAAATAAATCAAAATAAAATCAATACATCATCTTTATTATCGGAATAATAGAGATTAAGAAATATGAAAGAGTTAAGAACAATGGCTCCAAAACCATTTGAAATTCAAGTTTTTAGAAGTCAAAGATGGAAATCAATAATGTCAAATGATTTATTACCTGGAGATATTTGTTCAATTGTTCGTTCAAAAGAAGAATCTCCAGTTCCTTGTGATATTATAATTTTAAGTGGAACATGTATTGTCAATGAAGCCATGTTAACTGGAGAATCAACCCCTCAATTAAAAGTATCCTTCATCTTGAATCCTTTTTTCTTTCTTTCAGAGACAAAGAAATAATTGAAATCAAAATTAGGAACCCATTGAAACAAGAAAACGTGAAGAAAAGTTTGATATTGCAATTGACAAAATTAATATTGTATTTAGTGGAACAAAAGTTGTTCAAAATGCTTCTGCTGAAGAATCTTCTTTACTTAAAAGTAACTATTCAATTCTCACTTTATCTTAAGTTACAATCTTTTTTTTTCAAAAAAATAACATTAATAGCCCCTGATGGTGGTTGTCTTGGTTATGTAATTCGAACCGGCTTTGAAACTTCTCAAGTAAAAATTTAATATTCATTGTCACTTTCATATTTTTTTTTTTAAAAAAACAACCAAACTTATTATTAATAATAGGGAAAACTTGTTAGAACTATTTTGTTTAGTACAGAGAGAGTAACAGCCAATAATATTGAAAGTCTCTTTTTTATTTTATTCCTTTTAATGTTTGCAATTGCTGCCTCTGCTTATGTCTGGACAAAAGGTAAATATCAAATTCACCATTCCTCCACCAGCTTCGTAAAATAACTTTAATTAAAAAGGTATCGAAAACTCATTAAGATCAAGATATCAATTACTTCTCGATTGTATTTTAATTTTAACCTCTGTTGTTCCTCCTGAACTTCCAATGGAGTTATCACTTGCTGTAAATCAATCACTTATTGCTCTTTTTAAATATGGTATTTAAAATTGATTACTTAATTTCTGTCTTTCTAACCTTTTTTTTTTTTTTTGAAATAAATAAATCAATAAAATTAAAATAGCAATTTTTTGCACTGAACCATTTAGAATCCCATTTGCAGGAAAAGTTGATATTTGTTGTTTTGATAAAACTGGTACCTTAACAAGTGAACAACTTGTTTTAAATGGTGTTGCCGGATTAAAGTAATTTTTTATCAATCCGATTCCTTTACTTTTTCTTTGTTTTTTTTTTGTTTTTTTTCATTTTTCTTTCTTTTTTTTTTTTTTTTTTAA
>Ga0209960_1002194_pt1 | contig 20421 bp, 17 predicted proteins | sample ThiBiot_500_plan_2_FD_183947 | JGI IMG/M metagenome (GOLD analysis project Ga0209960, IMG submission 183947) | Wastewater bioreactor microbial communities from Cape Town, South Africa - Thiocy_expt_500_plan (SPAdes) | ecosystem: Engineered > Bioreactor > Thiocyanate-remediating >...
TTTTTTTTTTTTTTTTTTTTTTTGATTATTGATTATTTAATTCTTTTATTTTCTTTAAAAAAGATAAAAGATTAAAAAATAAAAGATTACAGAACTTGCTAAAGAAAGTTGCCAATTGTTATCATTATTATCTTTGCAAGCATATCTGTAAGAACTTTGACATGTTTCAACTTTCCAACCATCAACATCTGCAACTGCACACATGTTATCAAGGCAACTGACATCAACAAATCCATTTTGCCAAGTCCAAACATAGTTGAACATGTCTGCTTCTGTGAGGAGTTCAAGACATGCACTGAATTGACAGTTAACAACACTAAATAAAAAAATAAATAAAATAGTTTTAATTTTTTTTTTTTTTGAAAAAAGAAAAAAAGAAAGAAAATATACTCTTGAATTCCAGAACCTTGAAGATGTCCAACTGTTTCTCCACCATTATAGGAGACGTTTAATCCAAGGAAATCAAGTTTAATATAAAAATCACTTTCTTGGAAGAAAGTGAAATCTGGTTCGAGGTTATTACAGTTGCTTGAGTCAAAATTTTTTGCATCATTATTTGGGGGAACTAAATTTGAGTTTAGATCAACATTATAAAGTGGAGTTTGAGGGAAAGTTCCTCCATTAATTGCAATCATAACATTTTTTTTTAATCCTTTGAGCTCAGTGATTGAGGGCCAGGTTTTTCCAGATGTAGTTCTCCAAGTTGCAAGTTCAGTTGCATTTAATAAACTAGTACTGAAATTTCCAAAAGGTTGAAAAAAAAGATTTTGAACTGGCATTGATGTACTTTCTGTGCTTGCAAAATCGTTAATTTCAAGAAGAACAAATTCGGTGCTATATTTATTGATATATATTGATATTGATGTTGAAAAAAGAAAGAAAAAGAATAAGAAAAGAAAAATTACGGGTTTGCACGAATCCAATTAGCAATTTCCAAAATTCCTGCACTCCAAGTTTTGGAAGCAGTAGTACAACCAGAATGAGAACCAAAATCTTCTAATCCTACTGCTGTAGAGCAATTGACAGCTGGATATGCTGCTGCAATTGTTGGGCAGAGCTTTTTTATTTATTGATTTATTTTTTTTTTTTTAGAGTTATGACTTTTCTTTTTCTTTTCTTCTTTTTTTAAAAAAAAAGAAACTCACATCCAAAATTTCTTGTCTTCCATTACACATATAAATTTGGGACCATTCAGAAATATAATGAGCATCAAGTTGTAAGTGACGAACTCCAAGATTCAAAAGATCGGTCATAGATAGCACTTGAGCATTGATTTTGATTCTATCCTTAAAAATGATCAAATCTTGAAATGTCATTAACATTGCTGGATAATTTGATGGATTGTCATAAGCTTTTCCAGCACAAGGAAGAACAGCTTGGTTTATAGGTGTTTGAGATGCCAATTTCTTTTGGTAATCAAGAGCATATTGGAGCCACTATTTAATAATAAATATTATATTAATAGGAGATTTTTATTTAATTGATAAAATAATAAGGAGATGAAGTAAAAACTTACAGCATTACTTGCAGCTGATATATACAAGAATAGGAAAGTGAAACAAATCACTTTTGTATTAATCATTCTTCTTCCTACTGTTGTTGTTGTAATAAAAAATCTCCTATTAATATAATAAATAGACGTTGGTTCAGAAAACTATTATATTTATTAACATTATTAACTGAAATTGATGAATATTATAATATTATGATATTAAATTGTTGAATTTTTTAATGAATTTCTTTGTTTTTATTTATTAAAAATTTACTAATTGTTATTATAAAAAGTCAAAATTTTTGAAAGTCAACAATCTCAATTCAACAATTCAATTATAATTGTTGAATATTTTTCAAATTCAATTCTCATCAATTATTGTAACTAATTCAAAATCAATTTCAAATCACATCATATCATACTTATTCTAATCAATCAATCAATCAATCAATCAATAATTCAATAACATAAAGGTTTTCGTTGATTTTTGAAAAGATATTCAACTTTTGTTTTGATAATAATGTTGCAATAACAACTTATTTTATCAATTTTATCAAATAGGTATCTCTTAATCAATCAATATTTCAATCAATAAACCAACTATTTCTTAATCTCCTTCTAATTCATTCAACTCATTCAACTCATTCAACAGCGTCCAAAAGCTCAAACTAAAACTATTCATAAATTTCAATAGATAAATAAATAAATAAGAAATGAAGGAGGATTATTAATTAATAATAAGGGAAACTTAGCGGGAATGAATGAGAGCAAATATGAATATAAGTGTGAAAAAATAAGAAATTGACTTTAATTCTTATACAAATAAAATGAAGAAAGTGTTATATAACAATTATTCGAAGGAGAATTAGAATAATAGGAGAATAATAGCTATAGGAGAGAAAAGTATAAGAAGAGACAATAAAAAATAAGAAAATGATAATAAGAAGGGACAAGTTTTCGAGAAAAACAGGAAACCTTCGAACTTTCTTGGAAAACAAAACCCTGAAAGGTCAGAATGATTAGAATTCTAAATCCTTCTGTTTGAACCTAAATTTTCATAACATCAATTCTATTATGAATTATTTTCAATTATTGTTATTAAATACATTCTGTTAAAACTTATTCTGAATTATTCATATTTAAATTTTTTTTTCCCAAAAATTTACTGAAGGGCTAAGGAAGAAAATCAAAAATCGAACAAGAGGAAGAATTCATTGAATTTTAGTTTTGAAGACCCCAGTGTTGGTGAAACAACATGTAACAGTCCTCTTAGAGAAAATTGAAAGTTGAGAATTTGAAAAGAAAAAAAAAAGAAGGAGATTCTTCTCAGCTTTGGAGCAATGACTGGACTTTGGTCGTTAGGAAAAAGAAAAGAAATGGAAGAATAACTTTATCAAGCGTGTTCAGATGGAAAAGTTGAAGTCCAAAAATTACTTCAAAACACCTTTTTATATTGCTTGTGGACATACTGACATAGCGAAATTGTTATTAAATGATAATAGAGTCGATTTCAATAAAACAAGAAATGATGGGGAAACACCTTTTTCTGTTGCTTGTAGATGGGGACACATTGAAATTGTGAAAGTATTATTAATGATAAAAGAGTTGATATCAATAAAACAAATAAAAATGATGAAACACCTTGATCACCTTTTTATATTGCTTGTTATTATGGAAAAACAGAAGTGGTGAAATATCTGTTAGAGAGTGAGAGAAATGGATATCAATAAAAAAGATAACACTGGAAAATCTGGACTTGATTATGCAAAACAAAAAGGAAATACAGATATTAAATAAAAATAAATAAAATAAAAGATTTTTTTTTTTCCCTAAACAACATATTTTACAAAACAAAATAAAAAAAGAATTGAAATGTTTATTGATTTTTCTTCTTCACGAGAAATATCGAAATCATTTTTCTTGTTTTTTTTGGGCCCAAGCCAGGTTTACATGTTCAATTAAGCCTTTGATATTATTTTCTGAACCAGTTTCACTCATGTCGACATACAAATCACCAGCTAAATTAACTCCAAGAGTGCCAATCCATTCCTTATGATTTCTCATGCACGATTCCATCACAATTGGAATCATTTTCTTGTCTCGGGTGATTGCATAAGTGAACTCTTTTTTACAATTGTCATGTCCTGTGATGTTCAATTTTTCCATGTAAGCTTTTGTAATAAAAACTAAGATAATATCACTATTATCAATTCCTTCAGCCATCTTCTGATAGATATGTTCAACCATTTTATCTTCATCAAACCAGGTTTGAAATCCTTGAGCTTTTAGAAGTTTGTTCACAGTTGCAACTCTTGAATGATTCTCACGATTTAACTCATCTTTCACCCATGTGTGTGTCAAAAATACACTTGGTTTTGAAATTTCTAATTTTTTTTTTTTTTTTTTTTTTTTTTTTTTTTATAAATAAAAATAAAAAATAAAAAATTCACCACCACTTTTTTTTGCAGTTGAAACAGTTGAAACTTTAATTGTCATTCCGTCTTCTAAATCTTCCATCTCTTCCAGAACAATATACTTCCCATTTCTATTGTCCTTAAATTCTAAATCAAATTTCGTATTTCCTTCAAGTTTAAATTTTGATTTAATATCATTTTCTAATTCTGAGATAGTTTGTGCTGTCGTTTTCAATCGATGAGTTTTGGCGTTGTACTCGATATCATAAGTAACTCCTATTTTGATTTTGATTTTGATTTTATTAGTTTTCTATATATTTTTTAAAAATAAAAATAAAATAATAAATAATAATAAAATAAAAATACTTTTTGACTCTTCTTTTTTCCTTTCTTCTTCCAATTTTCTTTCTGCTTCTTTTTTCTCTCTTTCTTTGTCTTCCAATTTTTTTTTTTCCTCTTCTATTTTTTTCTTTTCTTCTTCCAATTTTTTTTTTTCTTCCAATCTTTTTTTTTCTTCCAACTTTCTCTTTTCTTCTTCAATTTTCTTTCTTTGTTCTTCCAAATTTTTTTCTGCTTTTCTCTTTTGTTCTTCCAACTTTCTCTTCTCTTCTTCAAATTTCCTTTCAATTTTAATCTGACCCTTTTGAAATGATTCAATTAATTTAACAATATCTGTTCTTCTGGTTTCTTTTGCACAATCAAGTCCAGTTTTTCCATCATTATTTTTTTTATTGATGTCTATTTCTTTTCCACTCTCTAACAAATAGTTCACCACTTCTGTTTTTCCATTATAACAAGCAATCAAAAAAGGCGTTCGACCATGTTTATCTGCTGTATTGATATCAACTCTATTATCATTTAATAATAATCTCACAATTTCAATATATCCATTATAACAAGCACTATAAAAAGGTGTCCAACCATTATTTGCTGCTTTATTTAAATCAATTCTATTATCATTTAATAATAATTTCACAATTTCAATATGTCCATTTTTACAAGCAACAGAAAAAGGTGTTTCTCCATAATTCTTTGCTTTATTGATATCAACTCTTTCATCATTTAATAATAATTTCACAACTTCAGTCTTTCCTTTTTCACAAGCAATATAAAAAGGTGTTAAACCATATTTTTCTGCTTTATTGATATCAACTCTTTGATCATTTAATAATAATTTCACAATTTCAATATATCCATTGGCACAAGCACTATAAAAAGGTGTATAACCAGCATTTGATGCTGTATTGATATCAACTCTATTATCATTTAATAATAATTTCACAATTTCAATATGTCCTCTTTCACAAGCACTCCAAAAAGGTGTATAACCATCATTTTTTGCTTTATTGATATCAACTCTTTTATCATTTAATAATAATTTCACAATTTCAGTACGTCCATTTTGACAAGCACTATGAAAAGGTGTATTCCCATAATTATCTGCTTTATTGATATCAACTCTTTGATCATTTAATAATATTCTCACAATTTCGATTTTTCCTTTTTCACAAGCAATATAAAAAGGTGTTTCACCATACTTATTTGCTTGATTGAGATCAACTCTTTCATTATTTAATAATAATTTCACAATTTCAATATGTCCTTTTTCACAAGCAATAAAAAAAGGTGTTTCTAAATAACGATTCTGATTTTGCCAATTAACGTTAATTTGTGAATTTTGAAGTAATTTTTGAACTTCTTCAACTTTTCCATCTTTACATGCTTGATAAAGTTGTTCTTCCATTTTGTCTTTTTTTTCTTTTCTTTCATCCATTTGCTTTTCCAAAGAGAACGAAAGTCCAGTAAGTAAGACCATTGAATCGATCCCACAGCATTTCCTGGCTATTTGAACTGGAAAGAAAAAAAAAATTAAAAGAAAAGAAAATAAAGAATACAAGCTTCTTCAAAGTTATATTGAAAATTTATTTTATTTATTGAATAAATTCATTTATTTATTTCTGAACGATGAAGAAGATGAAGTATAGGGGGATTGTCGATTCTGTTTATTTATTTCAGCTTTCTTTCTTGATTTGCTTTTTATTTTGTGACTTTTTTAGAATAATAATAATCTAATTCGCAATTTGAACACATAGATGAACTAAAAACAAGAAAGAAAAAAAATAGTAAGAACAACTAAGTTACTTCACGAATCTAACTTTTTTTTTGAAAAAACTAATAAATAGACCAAAAGATTCAGGGTTAAGAGCATCAAAAGATGGATATACTAAAACTTTTAGTAAAACAAAGAGAAAGATAGAATAAAATTTTTCCCTCAAAAATGGAGAAGAGCATGTTAATATTAAATTGGAATAGTTTTTGAAATTAGTAAATTTGAGCTCTTGTATGGTCGACCAGAAAAACAATAATTGAAAGTTAGAATTGCAAAGAAGGTGGAAGTCCAAAAGGAAAAAAACAAAAGAAAATAAAGTCAGAAAAAGTTCTTCATAAATTTAGCATATTAGCAATGAAAGTTGGACATACTCCGAGTATTTCACATTACTTGAAAAAAGCTGCTCAGTTCAAGCTAAGATGTCAATATATAAATTCCAATTAATGAAATATGAGTTATAACACAAGAAAATTTCTTCACAAGATGCAACATTTGGATTTTTCGAGTGATATCTTCTTCTAGAATTTTATAAACTTGCTGGAAATCTTGGATGCAATTACCTTTACTTTTTCTATTGAAATGAATTCTTGGTCCACCTTCCAAGGCTTTCTTTCTGGCCATATTGATCAACTGTAAAAGGTTTCTGTCTTCAATTAGTTTATTGTATGTAACACTAACAGCAATTTTGAGTGGATTTTGATTAGAGTACCGATTGAGTAACAATACAATCGAAAATCCTGAAGGTTTTATTCGAAGACCTGTCAATTGGGTTATCAATCTCATTAAAAGCAGGAAACCCCGAGTTTACGAGGGGAGGGCGTTAGCCCGGTTTTCTGCTTAAATGCGAAGACTACTCTCCTCTTCCTGATTAATTAAACTTTTGTTTTTAATAAAACCTTAACAGGGGTATCGTGGTGAGAAGCACCGCTACAAGTAATTTAGGTTCTTTCCTATTTTACATCTTCCCTTTGACCATTTTGTTTTTCGATTTCTTTTCTTTTCTTTTTCATTCATTTTTTTAAAAAAACAACACTATGAGGAATTGAATTCTAGTGGACAAGAGAAAGTTTAATGATGCATATCCAATCACAGGAAATATTGATGGAAATGTTGCAAATGAATTGGTTGTCTTTAAAAAAGCTCAAGTCCTTCCTCTCTTTGCTATTTACCTCAAATAATTTTGGAAAAAAAATAAAAAGTTTCAGCCTCTTCTTTAACCAAGTTTTGCATGTAAAATAAATAAAAATCAGTATATATTTCTTGATTTTCTTGATTTTATTCATGTTTCTATTGATTTCAGAAAATGCTCAAGAAGGTCTATTTCAAGGATTTTTCATTTCTTCAATATTGTTTTTTTCAAAGTGTTGATTTGATGTTCATTCCAAAATATATTTTCTTTCTACCTACTGAAAATCAATTCATCTAAATAATTAAATTTGATTTGTGAGTCATTTTTCATCAAAGGAATCCATTAAAGATTGGTTTAGGGTTATTATATATCTGTTCCAATGCCAAGTTTATTTGCATTTCGAGGCATTTACAAACATCATTTTGATTTAATAAAGAATCCTTACTATCAAGTGTATCGTAAGTCCATTAATTACATAAAATAATGTTTAAAATGAAATTACACCATTTCAGCCAAGAAGATTAACACTATTCATCTTTGTGCGCAAGATATTTAAAGTCAGAAATTAGAATCTTCAATCCAAAGAAACTTGAATGGATCTAACAAATCCTTCCAAAGAGTTTCTCATCACTATAACTCCAAATTGATTAAAAAGGCTCTTCATTTTATCTTATTTCTTCATTTCCTTTAAACTTTTGGATCAAAATAAAAGCTCAATATCCAAAATATTTCACATTTCCTTTCATTTGTAAAGAGAATAAAGTGTTCTTGAGGATTATAATCTTGAATCAATAAATAGGAACCACTAAATTGTCAATAAACAGATTTTCAGTTTCAATCAGATAATCTTCGTGTCACAATTGCAGTTTTTGATGCGAGTCGTTATTGTTTCTTTTTGAAAGTAAATTGAATAAGTAGGGTAGATTGAATGATACATTGAGAATCATTTGAGTCATTTCTATCTTGCTATGCTTGTGATTTTAGTATTTTGAGTTTGACATTCTATCCAAAATTTACTTTCTGCAAGGCTGATTCACTATTCAAAACTGTCCTATTTTTCGAATGCAAAAAACAAAGCATTTGAGTTTAAAGTCTCTCATTTCTTGAATAAATAAATAAGAGGAGATATTCAATTAATTTGCTTTCCTATTTCTTGAGTTTTTTTTATTTTTTATTTATTTTTCATTTCTTTTTCATTTCCAAGTTTAAAATGTTAATGTTTAATAATTCATTTTGGTATTCAGTTCATCTTTTCTCTATTTTCTTTACTTTCTTCTCTTTTTATTTCTTTGTGTCAATTAATTAATTCAAATTGTATCCAATATCTCTTTTGTTTTATCCTTTCTTTCTTCTTTCTTTCATTTTTCATTAGAGAGATTCAACTTTATGTTTTCTTTGAAATTTTACTCAAAATATCAACTGATCTATTCCTTTTTTTTATTGTTCTAATTTTACTTATATTTGCTTTTACTTGTTATTCATGTTGATTATTATTCATTTCTTTCTTTTTTCCCATTCATCTTTGTGTTCAAATTGTAAAATTGGATTATTTGCTATTCTAAAAAAGTCACAAAATAAAAAGCAAATCAAGAAAGAAAGCTTGAAATAAATAATACAGAATCGACAATCCCCCTATACTTCATCTTCTTCATCGTTCAGAAAATAATAAGTTTATTCAATAAATAAAATAAATTTTAAATAATTTTCCAAACAAACTTTGAAGAAGCTTGTTGTATCATATTCTTTATTTTTTCTTTTCTTTTAATTATCTTTTTTTTTCCAATTCAGATAGCCAGGAAATGCTGTGGGATCGATTCAAATGGTCTGACTTACTGGACTTTCGTTCTCTTTGGAAAAACAAATGGATGAAAATGTAATGAAAAGCAATGAAAAGCAAAGTAAAAGAAAAAGGACAAAATGGAAGAAAAACTTTGGAAAGCATGCTCAAATGGAAAAGTTGAAAAAGTTAGAAAATTAATTCAAAACTCACAAATTAACATTAATTGGCAAAATAAGAATGATTATTTAGAAACACCTTTTTATATTGCTTGTCAAAGAGGATATATTGTTATTGTGAAATTATTATTAAATGATAAAAGAGTTGATATCAATAAAACAGATAATAAGGGTTGGACACCCTTTTATCTTGCTTGTCAAACAGGATATATTGAAATTGTGAAGTTATTATTAAATGATCAAAGGATTGATATCAATAAACCAAATAATGAAGGAGAAACACCTTTTTGGATTGCTTGTAATCAAGGACATATTGAAATTGTGAAATTATTATTCAATGATAATAGAGTTGATATCAATAAAGCAAATAAATATGGTTGGACACCTTTTTATCGTGCTTGTTGTTTTGGATATATTGAAATTGTGAAATTATTATTAAATGATAATAGAGTTGATATCAATAAAGCGGGTAATGATAGTGAAACACCTTTTTTGATTGCTTGTAAGTGGGGAAAGACAGAAGTGGTGACATATATGTTAGAGAGTGGAAGAGAAATAGATATCAATAAAAAAGATAATGATGGAAAAACTGGTCTTGATTGGGCAAATGAAGACAATAAAAAAATGGCAATCCTTGAAGGGGAAAAAGAATTTGAAAATAGGAAAAGAAATTATCCAAAGATTGTTAAATTAATTGAATCATTCCAAATGAATCCAGTTTGTAATAATTTACTTTGTTTTTTGCATTTTAAAGCTTTTATTTATTTTGCAAATTATTTATTTATTTTCTTTTTGATTTATTTTTATTTTTATTCTTATTAGATGAAATTCAAATACAATTTTGGGAAGCGTGTTCAGATGGAAAAGTTGAAGAAGTTCGAAAATTACTTCAAGATCCACAACTTACGTCAATAAATCGAGTATCAGATGGCAAAACACCTTTTCAGATTGCTTGTAGAAATAACTCTCTTGAAGTAATAAAAATATTGTTCCACGATGCGCGAGTTGATATGAATCAAACAGATATTGATGGGAAAACCCCTTTATATATTGCTTGTGAAAAAGGATATATTGAAATTGTGAAATTATTATTAAATGATAGAAGAGTTGATATCAACAAAGCAGAAAATGATGCAAAAACACCTTTTTGGATTGCTTGTGAAAGAGGAAATATTGAAATAGTGAAATTATTATTAAATGATAAGGGAATTTCAATAAAGAAGAAAATTCATGGAAAAAATGCATTTGATATTGCAAGGACAAATAACCATTCAGAGGTAATGAAACTCATCAAAGAACTTGATACAGGTAATTCATATTAAACAATAAATAAATAACAATAAATAAAATACAATAAATTAGAACAAAGATATCGAGAATACTTAGAAATATTTCAAAGTTCTCCTTTCTTTCGTATTGAAAATGAAACAATCAACAAACAAGATTTTTTGATTTTAACTGAATATTTGAAGAAGAATAACAACATAAAAGAATTAAGGTTATTTTTAATTTTTTTCTTCTTCTTCTTCCTTCAAATTTTGAAATATTTAAATTTTAAATAGGTTAATCAATTGTGATTTGACACCTTCTAATGTGCTCGAAATCTTAAAAACTTTGATTTGGAAATATGAAAATGGACAGCTAAGCAACATCCAAAAAATTGAGTATTTTTATTTTTTTCTCCTTTTTTGAATTTAATTTAAATTTGAATAAAAAGAACAAAACAATAATCTCATAGAATTGATGACATTAAATTGGAATCAACAGAAGGATTAGAAATAATACCAATTGAAATTAGAAACCAAGGAACAAAGTCAATTGTTCAATATATTTTAGATTTATGTAAATCTCCAAATTCAAATCCACTTTATCGAACAAAATTAATGGTTGTTGGTTATGAAAATGTTGGTAAAACTACAATTTTAGATTGTTTATTTCCAATTATAGATTTTGGTGAAACAAAAGGAAAATTGGTTAGAAATGAATATTTAATTGAATTACAAGGAAAATATTTTAGAAGATATAAACCAAAAGAATTAAATAAAGTTTATAAAGAAATTATTCTTGAGAATAAACAATGGAATATTCAAGAAATAAAAGAAACAGGATTGGAATTAATTCCATTAATTGATAAATCTCAAAAGAAGAAAATTGAAATTTATTTTAAAGATCAAGAAACAAGAGATAAATGGATTGAAAGATTGAAAAGAGTGATTTTAAATTCTGCAACTCATGGAATTGAAATTCAAAATCAAATTCTTCAAAATCAAAATCAAAATCAAAATAAATCAAATAATGTCAGTGAATTGATCAAAAGTCTTCATTCATCAAGTGATCAACAAAATTTGGAAACGAATATTGATGTTTCAATTTGGGATTTTGCAGGACAACATGATTATTATAATAATCATCATTATTTTTTATCAACAAGAACTGTTTTTTTGGTTTTATGGAAAATGAAAGATGAAAAAGTTGGATTAGAAGGATTAAATTTTTGGTTCAAATCACTTTCATCTCATTTACAACATGATTCAACTTCTTTGGCAAATAATAAACCTTATTTCTCAATTTTGGTTGTTGGTACATTTTTGGATGATCAAAATGTGGATAAATCAGAAGAATCAAAAAAATTAAGAGAACAAAAAATCTTAGAAATAGCAAAATCAAATAGAATTCATTATCCAATTCAAATTTATGAAGTAAGTTGTTCAACAATGGAAAATATTAATGGATTGAAACAAAGTATTTATAAAACAGCATTAACTCATGGATATATGGGTGAGAAATTACCAATTGGATATTTAAATATTAAGAATTCAATTGAAGAATTAAGAAACCAAGATAAATTCAAAAATCTTCCAATCATTGAAATTCAAGAGTTGGTTAACTATAATAAAGCAAATTCTTCATTTGAATTTGATGATGAATTTGTGAAAAGAGGATTGAAATTATTACATCAATGGGGAACATGTGTTTATTTTGATGAACCAAAAGAATTATCAAATTATGTTATTTTGAAACCAGAATTTTTAACAAAAGAAGTTATGGGAAAATTATTTAAACCAGATTTAAGACATAATTTCAAAGATGGAATTTTAAAACACTCAGATTTGAAATTATTTTGGCCAAATTATATGGATAAATCAGAAATGTTGGTGACATTAATGGAAAAGTTTGAAATTTGTTTTAAATTGAAAGAAGATGAAAATAAACCATTCAAAGATCAAAGAAGTTTAATTGTTAGTTATTTACCTGAAAATCAACCAAATAATTTATCAAATTACTGGCCAAATGAACTTTCAAACAAAAATGAAGAAATTGAAATTGAAAGGACAATAATATTTAATATGATTCCAAAAGAAATGGTGAGTCGATTATTTGTTTGTTTACAACATAAAATTGAAGATCAATTAATTTGGAGATATGGAATGGCATTTATTTCAAAAGAAAATAAAAATGTTAGAGCATTTGTGAATGTGGAAACTGAATTAATTGATCAAAATGGAATTGAAAGAACAAACTCAATATCAAGTAATAAAAAAGGAAATAATCAAGTTGCAGAATTGAAAAGTAATGATCAATTTAAAATTAAAAATCAAATAACAATTAAAGTTAGAGGAGAATTTGAAAAACAGAAAAGAAATAATGGATAATATTGTTGAAGAAATATGGAAATGTTCAAAGAAATATTCAGGAGTTGTTTGTTATCAAATGATTTCATCTCCATTTGATTCAAGTTCAAATGGATTAATTCAATTATCAGATTGTTTATTGGAAATTACAAAACCAAAAGAGAAACAAGGAATTTTATGTCCGACAACCAAAAAAATGATTAATCCAATTGAATTATTATTAAAATCAGGAATGATTTATCAAAGTGAAATTATTGAAGAAAAGAAAAAAGAAATTGAAGAATCAATTAAAGAAATCAAAGAGAAAAATAATTTGAATGAAGATCAAACTCAAGAATTACTTCTTCATCCTCAACTTACTTCAATTTTAATGTCAGAAATTCTTAAGATTGAAAATCATGATTCAGATAAAAAAATTGGATCTGAAATAGATGAATATATTTCTGTTCAAATAAACCAAAAATTGGATCGGATATTACAAGGCCAAAATTTCACAAATAATAAGATTGATTCAGCGCAGGAAGCAATTATTCATGCAACTCAACAACAAAAAGATCATGAATATCCATCATATTATCTTCTTCTTCCATTAATTAAGGAACAATCAAAAGAATCAACATCCAAGTTTCAAAAAATGTTTCAAAAAGCCAAAGAGATAGCTCAGAATTTAATCTTTACTAAATCTCAATTACATTGTTTTTGTGAATTTAAAGTAAGATGTCCAAAGAATGGTCAACTTCAACCACTTTTTCATCCAACAAACTCTTCTGGTGAATTTACATTTTTTTTTCTTCATTTATTTGAATTTATTCCATTTCAGAAAAAAAAATAAAATAAAATAAAAATAGGAATTGAAATTAAAGAATTGAATGAAGTGATGAAAAAAGTTGGACCAACATTAAAAGTAGCTTCAGTTATTCTTCAAGTGATTTCAATTAGTGCAAAATTTGCAGGTATTCCATTCCCAGATATTGGTGGAATTATTGATCAAGTTGTTGAATATTCAGAAAAAGCACAAGAATTATTTGGAAATTGTGAAATGAAGATTGAAAGTTTAACAGAAATGACAAAGGAAGATATTATTAAAAGAATGAAACAAAATGGAACATCAGAACTTAAATTACAACCACTTGAAGGTGATATTATTGGCACTTTCAAAAATAATGATATGTTTGGTGAATCTCAAGTATTTTTCTTTTTTTCTTTTTTCTCTCTTTTTTTTCTCTCTTTTTTTTTTTCTTTTTTTTTTTGAAGATTAATTTTCAATTGTTTTTCATAATTAATTTATCAATAATAAATCAAAATAGAATGGATATTTAGAAAAAGCAGGATTACATCAAATCTCAATTTTATTTGATAATGAATATGGAAATGCAGGAGATGTTTTATGGGTTTGTAAAGAACATCATGATTTACTTCAACAAATAAACAATAATCGATCAATTGAACTTGGAAATCAAATGGCTAATATATTTTCATCTTCATGGTCAAATTCAAACTCTCCTTCACCTGATGTTTCAAATGATTCTTTATCAAAGAACAGTTTATCTCCTTTAATTCAAGATAATCAAACATGCTCTTCAAACTCTACTTTGCCTAATCGTTCAAATGATTCTTTGCTTAAGAATGGTTTATCTCCTTCAATTCAAGACAATCAAAGAGATTCTTCAAACTCACTCATCCAATCTGGTAACTTTCATTTCATTTCATTTCATTAATCCTTAAGCTTTCGAACAATGAAATTAAAATAGATAAAAAGTCCTTTGTCTTTAATTATGAAGGAGAGGATTATAAAATTAAAAATTGTTCAACATTTGAAGAAATTAAAATTGATATTAGGAAGCGACTCAATTTAGAACCACAAATTGTTTTTAAAATTAAATACTTGGACAATGATGGGAAGTATTATGTTGCTAATGATTATGATGATCTCAAAGATGCAACTCAATTGGAAATCTCTTTGGTTCTTCCAAAACCTTCTCAATAAAACCAAAAAAAACCTTACCTATGTGGTGATGAACTTGATAAATTGATATTCGTGTACTTGTAATCAAATAAAACAAAATAGATTTTTTTTACCATCAATTTAAAATGAAGATTAAGATTCTTTTTGTTGAATTTGATTGAGGGATTTCAAGCTACCATCAATATAATTAATCGAGGCAAAAGTTCACAAATTAATTACAAAATCCTCTTATTGTTCTCCTTCTCTCCTTACTTTGTCCTCCCCAACTTCCTTCAATAGTTCAAATTTTGGATTTAGTAGCAATTAATTAGAAGAAGATAACAATAGTTTTAAGGAATTTTATTTTATTTTATTTGGATGATAGTTAAGCTTCAAATATCTATTTATTGAAACTTGTTACAATCAATTTTCAATTCAAGTTTTGTAATTTTTATTTCATTTTTCATTAGTAATATTTTCTTGTTACTAATTAGTCTCTTCTATTGCTCGTTCATTAGTTAAAACAGTAGTTAATAAAGGATACAATTAAAATAAATTCGTCAAATGAAATTATTAAATATTGCAATTGTTACATGTTCTTTACTTGACCTATTTGGAGTTTTAGTTCTTTCATATTTTACTTCTGATAATGGAATCAGACCAAACTCAATTACTTTAGAGTATGAATTCTCAACTTCTTTAATTGATCTCATGTTTGTTGGAATATGTAGATGTATATTTTTACTTGGAATATCTTTAACGATTTGCTTACCAATAGATGGAATTACTTGCTTACATTATACTTCCCTCCTTGTTGTCTTTTTTATATCCTTTGTTAATATCCCTTTATGTATTGCAAAATTTATTCTTTATGAGGATGATAATACACATATTTATGATCTCCTTCTGAAGGTGGAGTCTATTCTCTTTTGTGTTCTTGAAATCATTCTCCTTCTTCGTCTTTGGTATTGTACAATTAAACCAAAACCACAGCTTCAAATTGAAACTCCAGAAAAGAAATCACAACAACAACCAGTCATATACTATTCTCAACTTTTAACTTCAGATGATGAAGAAGATGGTGATGAGGAAGATGATGATCCAATAACAATGACAAATGAAGATATTCATGTCTTTTTTACTCCACCAGAAAAGTCACCATCATTCAGTCACTTATCTTATTTACGAATTCAAAATCGTTAAAGAATCAAGAAACTTTTCTTCATAAATTTATGTAAATAAAAAAACAGTTTTGAATAATTAATCTTTTGTTATTTTCAAGGGAAAGAGGCAGCTTTGTTCTGCCTAATTGTGGAGATGGATTCCAAAGACAAATCAAACATTTTTTGAATTGTTTTGACCTTTGATATAAGATTTAGTGTTTTGTTAGGATGAATGCTGCTGGAACGATTATTATTAAATTGATTGAATATGGACTCGGTGTTAATGAATTGGAAAAACAACTCTGTATTGCTTGTGACCTTGGTGATATTAAAAGAGTTCAACAGTTACTCAAGGAACCGTTTATTGACATCAATTGCGGTGCAGCATATAATGGTGGTGAGACTCCTCTTTACTTTGCTTGTGGCAATGGACAAATTGAAGTTGTGAAGTTGCTATTGAAAGATGAGAGAATCGCTGTAAACAAAGGAATATTCCTTGATTATACACCTTTTTGGATTGCTTGTGCTCGAGGATATGTTGAGGTTGTAAAATTCTTGTTAAATGATGAGAGAGTGGATGTAATGAAAGAAGATAAATATGGTTGGACACCTTTTTATATTGCTTGCCACCAAGGACAGAATGAAGTTGTGAAATTACTATTAAATGATAATAGAATTGATGTCAATAAAGAAGTCAGCATACCTTATGATATAAATACAGGGTTATCTTTTAGTGGAGGGTCATATATTGGAAATACACCAACACCTTTATATATTGCGTGTTATAATGGTCATAGTGAAGTTGTAAAATTACTATTAAGTAATGTGAGAGTTGATATAGATCAAGAAATTAATAGCTATAAGACGCCTTTTGATATTGCTTGTAATAATGGACATGTTGATATTGTGAAATTATATTTAAATGAGAAGAGATTCGATATTAACAAAGTAAATAAGTATGGTGGAACACCTTTCACTAGAGCTTGTGGAAGTGGATTTTTTGAAGCTGTGAGATATATATTAGTAAGTGGAAGGGAGATAAATCCAATTGATGTTCATCAACTCTCACAGAATTTCAAAAATTCTGCAAAAAATACTTATTTAAAGATTGCTGAATTATTGGAATCATTCGAACGAAATCCAGATGAAACAAGAATGAAAATACTTTTATATGGTAAAAAAAAAAAAATTTTTTTTTTGAATTACTTTTCTTTTTTGACTCAGAATCTTTTCTTCTTTTCTTTTTTTTTTTTCCAAATGTAATTAATTAGAGGGATATGATCTCTTTCGAAATTCTATTGATTTTGGAGAGAGTGAAGAAAATATTTCAATTCTCAAAACAGCGGAATCATTTATTGGAATCGAACCAACTTACTTACTTCCATTAACTGCAAAATCTCAAAATCAAATTACTCACTTATTCATTAATTCTTCAAATTTTGATTCCATTCAAATATCTTTTGAGGATTTCCAAAATTTAATTCATTTAGATCTATCAAAAAATAATTTGGTTCAATTCCCAAAAACAATAGGTTTTTTTCTTCTTTTTTTTCCCTATTATTTTACTCAACTTCAATTTAATTCATTTTTTCAATTTAGAAACATTAATTCAATTGGAAGGACTCAACTTATCAAATAATCGAATCCAAGAAATTCCTTCATCACTTTCAAAATTTTTGAAACTTCAAAGTTTAGATTTATCAAATAATAAAATTAGTGAAAATATAAAAGTTATTGGGGATTTAATTCAATTACAAGTACTCAACTTATCAAATAATCGAATCAAGGAAATTCCTTCACTTGCAAAATTATTCAAACTCCAAAATCTTGATTTATCAAGTAATATGATCAATGACGAAAATATCCTTACAATTTTCATTGCTGAATTAATTCAATTGGATGTACTCAGCTTATCAAATAATCAAATTGAAGAAATTCCTTCTTCACTCTCAAGATTATTTCAACTCCAAAAATTAAATTTAGCAAACAATAGAATAGGTGACAAAATTGAAGGTATTTCAAATTTAATTCAGGCAAGTAAAAAAATTAGGTTAATTGATTTGAAAAGTAAGTTTTATCATCAATTTTTCAATTAATTTTTTGTCTTTCAAATTCTCCAAAATATAAATATAGACAATCAAATTGGTGAGAAAGGAGCAACTATCCTTGAAAAGTCATTAAAATTTAATTCCTCTCTCCGTTCTTTATTTCTTGATGGAAATAATATTTCAGAATCAAAAATCAAGGAAATCTTCAAAAAAAGGAATACTCTATATTTCGATACAGTCTCGGTTTATTTATTGGGACATGGACATGTTGGAAAGACAACTTTAAGACAAACTATCAAAAATAGAAAGACATGGTCCTCAAGGTTTGGATTGAATCAAGAAGCTGAAGTAACTCAAACTGAATGTGTTGAAGTTGATAGAAGAGTTAATATTGGGGAAACGAACATTCAGGTTGTCGACTTTGGGGGACAAAAAGAATATCATCATGGAACTCATTTATTTACAAGAATTTCAAGATCCATTTTTTTAATATTATCAAATCCTTTTGATTTTGGATTTGAAGAACAAGTTTGGTATTGGTTGAGATTATTAAATATAAAATCGTCAAAGAATCAAAATCAAAATCAAAATCAAAAAGCAGAAGTGATAATAATATTTAGTCATCGAGATAAAGAGGATGATAACAATAAAATTCAAGTAATAGGAACTAAATTAGAAAAATTGATGAATGAACTAAGAATTGAATTTGAAGAAACAATAAATATTAATAATTTATGGATGTGGATGGATTGTACAAAAACAAAAACAAATGAAATGAAAGAATTATTGAGTGAATTAGAAAGGACAGTGAATAAAGTGATGGATGAATTTAGAATGAATATTCCAAATATTTCTATTCCACAAAAGATTATTAATAATTTGAATCATATATTTTATGAAAGAAATGAATTGGAAATTGAAGTTGGAAAAATATTAAAATCAGATGAAATTATTGCATCTAATTGGATTAATATTTTACTTCAAAGTCATGATTTTTTCTTAATCAAAATTAACAATGAAAGTGAAAATCAAAAAGAAAAAGAATATATTTGTGTTGATTTGGAGAAATTTGGAAAGGATATTTTAAGTCAAATTATCAAACCAAATGCTTCAAAATATATTTATTCCACAAATGATATTATTCGTAATATTTTATTAATTTTGTTAATTTTAATTTTGGATTTTTATTTATTTTATTTATTTTTTTTTTTTTGGATTTTAATTTTATTGTTATTTCTAATTTTGATTTTTTCATTCATTCTTTAAATTGTTTCTGATAAATAAATTGATAAATAGATGAAATTCTTTCAAAAGAAAATGGAAAATGGAAATCAATATTTTGTGAGATATTGGAATCATTAGAATTATGTTTTCGAAAAGGAACCAATGAATATTTATTTCCGTCCATGTTACCAATTCATTCAATTAACAGAACTCAAAGGATTTGGGAAGGAGAAGAAGAAGAAAAAGAATATGGAGAAGATAAAAAAGAAAAGGGAAAAGAAAAGGGAAAAGAAAATGGAAAAGAGGATGAAGAAATAGAATCAAAATTAAAAGGAATAAAATATTTAGGAAGAAGAATAAGAATTGAAGATAAAAGATTAATGTTTCATCCATCATTTTTACCTCAATTAATTTGTCACATTTTAAATAGAATTGATGTTCGTGAAGAGCCTTATATTTGGAATGAAGGATTAATTTTCAAACATTCAAAAGAAAATTTGGTTGGATTATTTATGCATGGGATGATGGAATCAAATTTACAAGAGAATGGATCAAATCAATCAAAAAGTAGAAAACATGGAGAGCCAAATCGATTACAGATGATGGACATTTTAATTAAAGGACCAAATATTGAAGAATGTCAAAGATTAATGAATAGATGTCTTGAATCAATTGAATATATTAATATTCATTTTTATGGAAATTTGAAATGGAATCAAGAAGTTTTATTTCCTTTAACAATTCAAAAATTTTATTCAATTGTTGATAAAAGAAATATATTTTCAATTCCATTGATTGAGAATGAAAATAATGGAGATAATCAATTCCAAGATCTTATCAAAGGAGACATTGTCGAAGATAACTTATTCACTCTTTATAATTTAGGAGATAAGAATGAAAATATCAACAAGCATATAATCCACATTGCATTTCATGAAGGATATTTTGAAATGATCAAGAAAATAATTGAACAAGAGAAACAAAATCAAGACAAGAATAACACCAATGAAATAAATGAAGAAATAATGTTTGGAGTATATTTAAGTTGTCAAAATGGACATTCAAATATACTTGAATATGTAATTGGAAGTGGAATTCAAATTGATTTTAGAAAAACAATTTGGAATAAAAATTGTTTGGAAATTGCCAGTGAAGAGCAAAATACAGACATTGTGAAGATCATTGACCAATTTCAACAAGATCCTTTGAAAATCAAAACTGAGTATCGAAAGAAATATGGACTTCCAAGTAACTTTCTTTTTATTTTAGCTTTTATTTTTATTTTTTATTATTTTTTTTTTTTTTTTT
>Ga0209960_1002201_pt1 | contig 20324 bp, 15 predicted proteins | sample ThiBiot_500_plan_2_FD_183947 | JGI IMG/M metagenome (GOLD analysis project Ga0209960, IMG submission 183947) | Wastewater bioreactor microbial communities from Cape Town, South Africa - Thiocy_expt_500_plan (SPAdes) | ecosystem: Engineered > Bioreactor > Thiocyanate-remediating >...
TTTTTTCAATCCTTTCATTTCAATTTCAAACAAAATTAGATGCCTGAATGGGGAAGATTTGAAGGAGTTCAACCGCTTATAATGAAAGGATTACTTTATAGTAAAACAGAAGCAAAATCTATTCGACTTTTATCAACAGTTTTGACAATCGAGTAAATCTCATTAATTTTGTTTTCTCTTTCTTTTTCTATTCTCTTTCCTTCTTTTTAAATGTATCACAAAAATTAGATTTGATTCAATAATTGATCCAACACCTGGAAGAGTTCTATTTTCTATTCTTGCAACTCTCCCTTACATAATGGACAGCCTTCCTAGTACTGAAGAAAATCAAGATCCATTCATTTCAGAACTTTTAGAAAATCTTTGTGAATTTTTGAGGAAAAAATCTTCTCCAAATATTTGCAAGTGGTTCCAACGTATTTATTATTTATTTATTGATTTATTTATTATTACATTTCTTCTTTAATTCTTTTTTTTTTTTTTTTTTCAATCCCCATAGTTCGAAAAGAGAAAAATGTCCCAATTGAGAAAAATAATATGACTTTGGTTTTTTTTAACTTTTTTTTTTTCTGAAAACCCAAATTTTGAAACTTAACTAACTAACTAACTCAAATAACTAATTAATACCAAAATAGTTAATGGAGCAATTAAAAAAAGACTTTTTCCCAAAGTATGAAAAGGAAGCCCTCTTATACTTACTTCAACTAGTTGAAAATGGACCTAAACAATATCAAGATCATGTAATATTAATTGTAGAATGTTTGATCCCATTCACAAAATTAGGTTCTCCAAAGGTTTGCTTCTTCTTCTTCTTCTTTTTTTGATATCAAAAATTTAAATACTTTATTGAAACAATGACATTAGCCAAGTGAACCTATTTTAACTATCATGGGAACCCTTTTTCGTCTTTTATCAACTCGTCATTTTCCAGAAACACTTAATATTTTAGATTCAACAGTCAATCTTGCCAAACTAGATGAAAAGTATTTTATTTTATTTATTTTCTTTTTCTCAAAAATTGCTTTTTTTTTCTTTTTCTTCTCTAATTGCCCGAAAAAAAAAAAAGTTTCCAATTAAAAGCTTCCTTTATCTCCAGTTTATGGGATAATGAGTTACCTTGGTGGGAATATAAAGAGGAATCTCAAGTATTTTTTTTTTTCTTAAGAAGGAACGTTTTAACTTTTTTTTACAAAAAAATCTCAAAATAGCTTGCTACTAGAGATAGACTATCAAAAGTTCTGAATACCTGTGGTGCAAATTCAAAAGCTCAAAGAAGAACTTCTCAATTAATTGTAAATGTTGAACACTTTCGATCTCACTTGGAAACACCACCAAGGTTTATTTTTTTCCTTTATTTCTTTACTTTACAAAATTTTTAAAATCCCTAAATTTTAATTCCAATTTTTTTTTTCTTTCCAATTAAGAACCCTTAATCAAATTGATGAAACTTCAGAAAATGAAGCTGATAAAGTAAGTTTACATTCTAGAAAGGCTGATCTTTTTGCTGCACTCTTTGAAGAAGATGGGACTTCAAGTATGAAAAAGAAAAATGCAATTAAACAGGTATTGTTTCTTGAAATTTCAAATTTGAAAATTTCATAACAAAATAATAATTTTAAAATAAAATAAAATAAAATAAAAAAGCGCTCTATTAAATATGCCAAAGATTTTGTTCACAAAATTCGAACTCCTATTGAACAATCAAAATTATCAAATTTATTTGCTTCAAACCACCCTAATAACTCAGTCTCAAATTTAAGTACCTCTGTAAATAATAATAACATACTCTCACCTCATGTAAAACAAAGATCTTTAAAAAGATCTCAATCAGCTCCTCCTGCATTTTTACCTCCTTCTAAGCTACTATTAGAACTTTTATCACAATCTTATACTCGAGTTCTTATAACAATTTCTTTAGCGGTTTCATTTTTTTTTTTCAATTTTTTTTTTTTTTTTTTTTTTTTTTTTTTTTTTTTTTTTTTTTTTTTTTTTTTTTTTTCAAATTTTTTCTGATTTCAATTTTCTAAAACTCACTAAACCAAACTTAACTGAACTAACATATCTTTATTTTTTCTTAGATTTGTTTTGATGAAGTTATATCCCAAAAAGGAAAAACTTTTGAGAACTTTCTCTCAGATGATATTTCAATTACAATCTCAATCCCAAAAGAACGGATTAGAATTATTTCCATTGAGAATGACTCTCCAGTTATAGTAACTATAGAAATTTTAGCTGTAGGAGGAATTTCTCTTATTGATTCACTCCTTTCTGTTGAAGGACTTCTTCTCCTTGCTGGAAGTCCTGAATCCATTGTTTATTCCAATCAAATTGTATATAAGTATGATTTTAAACGCCAACCAAAAATTCAGATAGGTATTTATTTTATTTTATTTTATTTTATTTTACTTTATTTTACTTTACTTTATTTTTATTTCAACTCATTTTTCATCTTTTTGTTTTTTTTTCTGGAATAGGATTACCAGATAGGATTGTTGATTATGACCCAGATAAAGGAAATCCTTCTGATGAAGTGATTGAAAAAATTCTAAAGGATATGGACCTTTCATCTTGGATAATTATTCAAGAATGGTTTTCACAGAATGATTTAAACTTGAAACAAGAGATTCAACAAACCAAAGAAATTCAACCCGAATATTTTTCGCCATTTTCTAATGCACTCAAAGTTTTTTTTTTTTTTTTTTTCCCCTTCTTTCTTTTTCATTCTTCTCAACCATTTTTATTATAAACAATAGTATTATTCATATCTTCAAAATGATTTCCAACAACTTCTAAAAAAATGTTGTCTAAGTTCTGAAAAAACAATTAATGAGACTGCAACTCATTTACGTAAATTTCATATTGACTTTCAAATTTTATTCATTAAAATTCATTTTTTTTTCTTCCAATAAATAACAATAGTAAGTACATTGGATTTATTTCAAGGCAATTTATTTGATTTTGAAGGAAGTTTTGATAATCAAGTAGGCCCAGATATTACTTCATTGTTTAGCTCTCTCAAAAATGTTTTTTTTTTTTTTTTTTTAAAAAAAAAATTTTTTTCCACATGAAAAAATCTCTTTCTCACATTCATTCATTTATTAGAATGATTTTTCATTCGCAAAGGGTTTTCATGAACGAAGAAATGAGTTTATTCAAGTTATTACAGATCAATTAAGAACTTATTTAAATGAAAGGAGTTTAAGTTTAAATATGTGGAATACGGTTTTCTTTCTTTTTCTTTCTTTTCTTTCTTTTCTTTTCTTTTCTTTTCTCAAAAAGTTAAAACCAATTCATTTCCAAATGATTTATAGGAAGAATCTCAAGAATCAAATATTAAAATTTGTATCAAACTTTGTAATCAACATTATCATCTAGTTAGACTATTTCAGTATGTAATTTCCTTTCAAATCTTATTAGAAGATATGAAAGGTAACTATGATGTAAGTTTTTTTTTTTTTTTGAAATAAAAATTATTATATAATACTAATCTAATTCATTTTTTTTTTTTTTTTTATAGATTCAAAAAGAACAATTTTTGGTTACAGAAAAAGCTTTAAGTCGGATTGAAGACATTGTAAATTCTCTCTCAAAGCAAGATGAAATCTATGTATAAAAATATCTATTTTTTTTTCTTTCCATTCCTTGAATAAAACACAAATTCAAGAACCAACATTTTTCATTCTATCTTTTTTTTGGAATCTTCAATTGAAATTCAAGAATCAACAATTCACATCAAATTCTAATAATGATACAACTTCAAAAGATGGATGCAGCTGTTCCATTCGGACAATTGTTAAATTGGAAGAGCCAAGCCCATCAAAGATTTCTTTCCTTTCCTTCTCATGATCAAACTCTTCATTCAAACTGATTTCCCAAATCCTTTTCAAAAAATACTTTCAATTCGTATTCAATCCAATACTTCTGAATACTCTGACAATACTTTTGAGTCATCTTAATACTTGACCAAAAAGTTATATAAAACAAAATATTTCGAATTTGGTGATTGAGGAGATTCAAAAGGAAAAGGTCAATGACAACAGAGTGGTCTCATGGATTAATTACAACCTCAATTACTTACAACTCCAATTTCAAAACCTATAGGGACCTATAACTCTCACAACTACAATTACAACTCTAACTACAACAACAACTATAGCTCCAATTAAGTCAAATATTACTTCAAATGTTGGATTCAAAATTCAAATTGTTGTTGTAATTCATTCTACAAAAGTAAAACATGGGATTGTGAGTTTTGCTCAACTGAACGCACAGTTCCAATATGATACCTCTTACTTTCATAATTGACAAAATTATAACTAAACTCGCTAAATTATAACTTATAAATGAACAATCATGTTAATGAATAGCTTGAATTGCAATCATTCATCCAAAATTCAATCATAAAATATTCATTTCAAATTAGTTCTAATTCTAATTTTTTTTAATAATAGGTTCCATTATATTATTTAGGAAAAGCAGTTTGTATTTTATATGGGTCAGATTAACTCTTCATATCTCTTTGATGCAATCCGTGCACTTGATGAGAATAAGGTCCAACATGCATTAGATAAAGGTGTGAGTCCTCACTTAGCGGATGATCAAGATAGAAGCCCATTTTTACAATTATTTTGTTCAGAGGGAGGAGGAGATGCTGAATCATCAGAGGAATTGAATGATGTGAGGTTCAAGATTGCAGAGATGTTGTTAGAACGGGATGTGAATATTAATGCAATGGATAATCGATCATGGACAGCTCTTCATTATGCTGCACAGAATTGTGAAGAGGATCAAATTACTTTTTTAATTCAAAAAGGAGCAATTGTAAATGTAGTTGATAATTATGGAAGAACTCCAAAGAGTTTATGTCCAAGAGGATTGAGAGGTGATAGATGTTGTAGATTACTTGAGGAGGTTCCAAATTCAACTTTGGCATATGAGGTCACTTGTGATCCATCATTTAAAGCTACTGAGGCAGTTCAAATCCAATTTATTTGTCCACCTCATCATGCACCTACAGATTATATACAAATACTTTATGAAGAGAAAGGAAATTGGAAGATTTTTGCAAAGATTGGATGTTTTGAGAGGATTCCACCTGGAACAAGAGGAGTGATTGAAATTAGTGCTGAAAAATTATCAATGGATAGATCATATTATGCTTCTTATTTTAATTCAGTTACAAATAAATATGTTGCATCAACTCGGAAATTTACACTTGTTGATTCAAAAGGTGAATTTTTTTTACTTTTACTTTATTTATTTATTTATTTATTTTTATGTTAAAAAAATAAAAAAATTCTTTCAAACAATCAAAAAGCAAGTACTATGGGATCTTCAAGTTCAACATTCGTACGACATAATACAATAAGATCTGAAAGCACTCTTGAATCTATTGAGTATTTTTTCTTTCTTTCTTTCTAAAAAAAACAAAAACAAAAACAAAAAACAAAAAACAAAATCAAAATCAAAATATAGAGTTGATGAAAATATCCCATTAATGGGAACAAGGAGAGGAGAAACAGAACTTAAATATCAAAATTCAATCTTAAATTGGCATAGCACTGAAATATTTGAACATAATACATTAGTTGTAAATGTGGATTATGATGTTGCCCAAAAATGTCGAAGGACCAAATCTTTTCCATTCTTCATGATTTTGTTTATAATAGCACAATTGATCACTTTTGCTTATTCTCTCTATTACAATAACAAAGAATTTAATTCACCTATTGAAATGGATCCTTTTAATCCAAGTGTTGGACCATTTAATATCACCCTCATTCAATTAGGAGCAAAATATACTCCATGTATTACTGAAACAGATTATTTTAACCCACCAACTTGTCCTCCTGGTTCAAAGGAGAGCTATCCTCCACAATTTTTGGAGAGATTTGATGAATTTATAGCTTGTGGAGATTTAGAAAGATATTGTGGAATGGGAGGAAATCTTGGACAATGGTGGAGATATATTGTACCTATCTTTTTAAATAATGGTGCTGTTCCATTATTTGTGAATTTATTAGCTGAAATATTTATTGCAATTCCACTCGAAAGAGGAATCGGATCTTTTAGAATGGCCCTTATTTTCCTTTCATCAGGGATTTTTGGTTATGTAGTTTCAGCTTCATTCTATGTTCAAATGCGTACTTTTCTTTTTCTTTTCTTTCTTTGATTGATTTTTCTAAATCAATTTAATAAATTAGCTTCTACTGGAGCATCAGGAGCACTTTTTGGAGTTTTTGTTGCTTACGTCATGGATTTGGTTCTTCATGCCCATCTTGCTCAAAGTTATTTTGCTAATGTACTTATCTTTTGTGGTTCTTCATTAGTTTACTTTGCTCTTGGAATAACAGCTGCCTTTGATAATTTTTCTCATCTTGGAGGGTTATTGTATGGATTATTTATTCTTTATTTTCATTTTAATAATTCAATAATTAAATCAATTCAAAATGAATAATAGGATTGGAATTTTCTCCTCCCTTGTACTTCTCCCAAAAATCAATTCAAACAATTTTATAAAATGGTATAACTTCATTCTAGTGATCATTTCTTTGGTTTGTTACTTGGGATTACTTATATATCCTTTTTACCGAATTTATCACAAGGAACCAGATTTTGGATACTGTGACTGGTGCCCCAAGTTTGATTGTGTCAACATCCCTTACATCAGTTACTGGTGTTTATAAAGTTTTGTTTGTAAACTTGAACTTCAAAGAAATAAAATAAAATTAAATCTTTTTTTGTGTTTTTTTTTTGTTTGTCTTTTTTATTTAAAATTCAAAAACATTTTCATCCAAAACATAACCTAACTTTTCCAAAACTGGGTAACAAGCTTTTTCAATCATTGCAGGTGGTCCACAAACAAATACAACACTTGTTGGTCCTGGTCCAAATAAATGTTCTCGAATCATTTGTTCTGTTACAAATCCTAAACTGTATTTCCATTCAACATCTTTTGGTGGTTCCTTTGCAATTGTATGCCAAATATGAAAGCGAGGATCTTCAGCAAGTTTTTCAAATTCTTCACGAAGTAAAATATCTTCATATGTATTATTTGCATCAATGAATGCCATTTGAACATGATCTTTCTTATTTCCTAAAATAGCACGAGCAACTTGATAAACTGGAGTGATTCCACTTCCTCCACTCAAAAATGAAACTTGATTGGCAAAAAATGTTTTACCACGAACTGTGAATTGTCCATTTCCATGATAAAGAACTGCTCCATTTGGTCCTCTCATTTGAACATTATCTCCAACTTTAAGGGTATCCAAATAACTTGTTAATTTTCCAGCTGGGAATTTTCCTCGAGGCCCACAAATTTTTAACAAAACATCAATAGTTCCTTTATCTTCTTCCCAAGTTGCAGGTAAAATAGGAGTATATGGTCGAACAACAAATTCATGTTCAATTTGAGCTCCAATTAAAATATGTTGTCCTGTTGGTAATCCTACTTTTGTCTTGTATTTTATTTTTGAACCTGTTGCTGGTTTTTCTGGGAACTTGAATTGAAGAACAATTGTATCTGATGAAACTTGTTTTTTATTTGTAACTAATGCTGTCACCCATTTATGACAATCCAATGCAACTAAATGTTTCTCAGTTTCTCTTTGAGATGGTGGAAGCTGTTGCATAACCGTACCAATACAAAACATTTCTTTTTGTCTCTCAATCTCCAATGCGTGAATGCTATGGAACAACGAGCTTGCATTTTTGCCAGCAACAGCAACAATAGCATGAGCACCACCAGGATGTCTTGATAAATATGGAGTAAAATCATAAACTCTTCCATCAATAATGCACCAACAATCATCAATTGTATTGTGTTTTTGAACTTCTTCATATGGAATTGGTCTAAATCCTTGTGTTGTTTCAACATTTAACATTTGTCCTTTTGGTGTTGCTCTTTCATCTGATTTTAACCATCCTCCTGACATTGTCCCAGGTTGAACTGGGTGAATGAATCGAACTGATTTCAGATCAGAAACTTCAATCAAAACTCGATACCCTATTATTTAATTATTGAGTCAATAAGAAAGAAAAAAAGAAAAAAGAAAAAAGAAAAAAGAAAAAGTACAAGAATTATTCATTTGACCCAAGATATTCCAAGTTGGTTTTTCAGGTTGAGTTTGCATTGAACGATCCCAAGCACGAACAATAAGTTCATGACCATGCATCAAAAGTAATTTCCATTTGGGAAGATCAAAAGACCAATGACACCATGTCCAACATTTCCATCCATGTCGAAATTTATTTGGAAGAAATGATAATTTTGTTAATTGCCATGTTTTTCCTCCATCTGTTGATAATTCAACTCGAACTATTGGTCTTCCTCCTCCTGAATAGGCATATCCTCGAATTTCAATTGTATCTTTATCATCCATTGATTTTACTTGAACAAGATATTCATGTCCAGGTGATGCAATGATTGAGTTAACGTTCATTTCATAAATAGCATACTCAGGTTTTGACCACCAACTTTCAGCAGCTGCAATTGTATCAATATGAGAAGGAAGAATTTTATTGTCACCCCAATGGTAATAGCTTGAAGATTCTTTATCAGAAATAGTGATCTTTTTTAGCCATTTGATCATTCGACCACCAACAAAACCAGGAAGAATGACACGAAGAGGATAACCATGATCAGGTGGTAATGGGCTTCCATTCATTTCATATGCTAAAATTGCATCATTCATTGGGTCAAGAATATATGGTAATGGTATACTGGTTCCTATTATTTTGTATAATTATTGATTTCAAATCAATTCAATATCAAAAAGAAAAGATTACCATAAGGACCTTTTGCTAAAATTTCAGTTCCTTCAAAACAAACATAAAGATCAGAAGCATTAGATTCATCAATTCCACATGATCTCAATAATGAATGAAGTGGTACCCCTTTCCAAACTGCTGTACTAACAGCTCCTGGACCCCAATTAAAACTCAAAGAATGTTTGATTTGATTAATTTCTTTTCTTCTGTTTCCATCACAAGCGTACTATTGATTTGTTTGACATTGGTTCATTTTAAACAAAAATATCAAGAGTAAAGCAAGAGAAAGGGAGAGTAGAAAAAAGAAAAAAAAATACAGTAACAGGGAATTCAAGAGCAGGTAAACTTTTTAAAGTTTCCAATGTAAATGTACATGTTTTTGGTATAAGCCCATCAATAACAAGCTATTCACATTTCGTGAAAGTAATTAGAAAGAAAGAAAGAAAAAAAATAATTAAAACTCAAATTCAAATTTTAAAAAACCTCATAAGCATTTTCTTTTTCACATCTTGGAACCAAACCATGGCTTCTTACATAATGAATTGATGAAGGAGTGATGAGTCCAGCATTTAACAGTAATATTGCACCTGGTTCTGCATTCAATGGGTGTGCTCCAGTATGTCTTATAATTGCAGGAGATCTTTCAACCCAAAAATCAGGAGTATTCTCATCTTCTTTTTGTCTTGAAATTTTATTCGCGTCTTCAATTGTCCATCCTGCAAGAGCCTTCTCATATGAAACATACTCAGGAAGAGTCACATCACTAAGAAGATTGGAAACATTCACAACTTGAGCATGTTGGACCTCACCATCTTTTTGATTGACTTCACCAAACGGATGATAGATTGATGTACTAGAAGAAGATGCTAGTCTTGACATCGTTTCGATGTATTTCTTTCGTTCAAATATTCACTTTTACTTTTGCTTTCTCTTGTGCTTTTGTATATTTGCTTTTAAGAGATTGTTTTAAAAGATTGACCCTATTATTTAAGAGAATGTTAGTAATTACTCATAACTTTTCGAATTGTTTTATGCATTGAATTTCTAAAAACCAATATTGAATCAATCAAATACAATCAATATATCCATTAAATTCACTTCATAAGTTCATTAATTATAAGAATATATCATTGAATTCATTGAATTTTCGAAATCTTTTTATAAGTTTGAAGTGAATCACTTTTGTGTTTTGTTTTCTCAAATTTCTTGACAATTAATTCAGTTTTATGGTAACTTTAACTAGAGTTTTTAATTCTAACATTGAATTTGATGAATTGATTTGAATTAGATGAATTCTAATCAAATGTACACAAGTAACTCATATTGATTCCAGTTCTAAAATCTATCTTTTTATAAGTATTTTTGTTGTTGAAAAAAAAAACAAATATGCAGGGAAATTCCTTTTGTTTCACTTCCTTTCATTTAATTAATAACTGAATCAAACCAATTTACAACTCCAATTAATTATAACTATAACTATAACTATGATGTTGAATAGAGTTGAATTCAAACTCATTTGTTCTAAATAATGTTGAATAATTAATTGGAGGTCAAAAGTCAAAGTTGTGATCGCAATTCAGGGAAGATCAATTGATAGTGGAATCAAACAAAAGAATCATTTTTTTTTTTTACCATTAGAACAAAGCAACAACCCCAACTCATCGTATCGTATCATAGATTCACTGGGTATAACTTTGATTCATGAATGAGAATGTAAAGATTTGAAGTAACTTAGTTGTTTAAAATCATTGAATTTTGGATCTGGTGAAAATCAATCAATCCAAAAAAAACTAACATAAATAACGATATAACATTGCACCAAATAACTAAATTTTGAACTTGATTCTCTTCTTGATCCATTCAATTTTGTTGAATTCCTTGATTAACCAAATAAAAAGTTTTTATTTTTTTTTTTTTTGTTTGTCTTTTTATTTAAAATTCAAAAACATTTTCATCCAAAACATAACCTAACTTTTCCAAAACTGGGTAACAAGCCTTTTCAATCATTGCAGGTGGTCCACAAACAAAAACAACACTTGTTGGTCCTGGTCCAAATAAATGTTCTCGAATCATTTGTTCTGTTACATGTCCTGTACTATATTTCCATTCATGATTCTCTGGTGGATTTCTCGAAAGGGTGTGCCAGACATGAAAACGAGAATCTTCAGCAAGTTTTTCAAATTCTTCACGAAGTAAAATATCTTCATAAGTATTATTTGCATCAATAAGCGCCATACGAACTTTATCATTCTTATTTCCTAAAATTGCACGAGCAACTTGATAAACTGGAGTAATTCCACTTCCTCCACTCAAAAATGAAACTTGATTTGCAAAAAATGTTTTACCACGAACTGTGAATTGTCCATTTCCATGATAAAGAACTGCTCCATTTGGTCCTCTCATTTGAACATTATCTCCAACTTTAAGTGTGTTCATGTAACTTGATAGTTTTCCAGCTGGATATGTCCCACGAGGACCATAAACCTTCAATAGAACATCAACAGTTCCTTTATCTTCTTCCCAAGTTGCAGGTAAAATTGGAGTATATGGTCGAACAACAAATTCATGTTCAATTTGTGCTCCAATCAAAATATGTTGTCCTGTTGGTAATCCTACTTTTGTCTTGTATTTTATTTTTGAACCTGTTGCTGGTTTTTTTGGAAACTTGAATTGAAGAACAATTGTGTCTGATGAAACTTGTTTTTTATTTGTAACTAATGCTGTCACCCATTTATGACAATCCAATGCAACTAAATGTTTTTCAGTATCTCTTTGGGATGTTGGGAGTGGTTGTGTGATTGTGCCAATACAAAACATTTCTTTTTGCCTTTCAATTTCTACAGCATGGACGTCGTGAAAAAATGAACTTGCATTTTTACCAGCAACAGCAACAATAGCATGAGCACCACCAGGATGTCTTGATAAATATGGAGTAAAATCATAAACTCTTCCATCAATGATACACCAACAATCATCAATTGTATTGTGTTTTTGAACTTCTTCATATGGAATTGGTCTAAATCCTTGTGTTGTTTCAACATTTAACATTTGTCCTTTTGGTGTTGCTCTTTCATCTGATTTTAACCATCCTCCTGACATTTTTCCTGGTTGAACTGGATGAATAAATCTAACCGATTTTGTATCAGAAACTTCAATCAAAACTCGATACCCTATGATTAAAATTTGAATTAATTAATGTTTGTTTCACTTTTTTTAATTTACTTTTTTTTAATTGATCCAATAGAAAAAAAAAAAGAAAGAAAAAAATAAAAAGAAAGAAAAAAAAAAGAAAGAGTACAAGAATTGTTCATTTGACCCAAGATATTCCAAGTAGGTTTTTCAGGTTGAGTTTGCATTGAACGATCCCAAGCACGAACAATAAGTTCATGACCATGCATCAAAAGTAATTTCCATTTGGGAAGATCAAAAGACCAATGACACCATGTCCAACATTTCCATCCATGTCGAAATTTATTTGGAAGAAATGATAATTTTGTTAATTGCCATGTTTTTCCTCCATCTGTTGATAATTCAACTCGAACTATTGGTCTTCCTCCTCCTGAATAGGCATATCCTCGAATTTCAATTGTATCTTTATCATCTATTGTTTCTACTTTCACTAGATATTCATGTCCAGGTGATGCAATGATTGAATTTACATTCATTTCATAAATGGTATATTCCGGTTTTGACCACCAACTTTCAGCAGCTGCAATTGTATCAATATGAGAAGGAAGGACTTTGTTATCACCCCAATGATAGAAACTTGTTGATTCTTTATCAGAAATAGTAATTTTCTTCAACCATTTGATCATTCGACCACCAACAAAACCAGGAAGAATGACACGAAGAGGATAACCATGATCAGGTGGTAATGGACTTCCATTCATTTCATATGCTAAAATTGCATCATTCATTGGGTCAAGAATATATGACAATGGTATACTAGTTCCTATTAATTAATTATTTATTAGAATTAAATTTTAGTTATTGTTATTAGATTTTTTTTTCTGAATCAATCAATCAAGAAAAAATAAATTAAAGAAATGGTTACCATAAGGACCTTTTGCTAAAATTTCAGTTCCTTCAAAACAAACATAAAGATCAGAAGCATTCGATTCATCAATTCCACACGATCTTAATAATGAATGAAGTGGTACTCCTTTCCAAACTGCTGTACTCACGACACCAGGTCCCCAATTAAAACCTAATGAGTGTTTAATTTGATTAATTTCTTTTCTCCTATTTCCATCACAAGCAAACTATTGATTTGTAGAAAATAAAAAAAAAGAAAATGATCATGAGATAGAAGGAAATAAAAACAAAAAAAAAGTACAGTAACAGGGAATTCAAGAGGAGGTAAACTTTTTAAAGTTTCCAATGTAAAGGTACATGTTTTTGGTATAAGCCCATCAATAACAAGCTGTTAACAATTAATTAATTGTTAAAAGTAATTAGAAAAAAGATACAAAAAAATCAGTGAACCTCATAATCACTTTCTTTTTCACATTTTGGAACCAAACCATGACTTCTCACATAATGAATTGGTGAAGGAGTAATAAGTCCAGCATTTAACAACAATATAACCCCTGGTTCTGCATTCATTGGATGTGCTCCTGTAAGCCTAATTAAAGCTGGAGATCTCTCAACCCAAAAATCAGGAGTATTCTCATCTTCTTTCTGCCTTGAAACTTTTGTTGCATCTTCAATTGTCCATCCTGCAAGAGCCTTCTCATATGAAACATAATCTGGTAATGTTGTATCCTTAAGGAGGCTTGACACATCAACATGTTGTGCATTCTGAACTTCCCCTTTTCCTCTACTATCTTCACCAAAAGGATGATATATTGAAGCACTAGAAGAGGATTCTAGTCGTGACATTGTTTCTTCTATTGAGTCTAATCGAAATCTCGTAAAGTTTAAAGTTTAAACCTGTTAGTTTATTAATAAAAAAAATTAATTATGCGTGTTGAATTAAAAAGAGGGAAGTGAAAAGTAAAAGAGAAAAAAATGAAATTATGAGACCTTTGGAAATTCTTCAAGAATAGAATAGAATAGAATACGTATTGCTTTTTTCTATTTTTCTTTTTGATTGAGATATGTTAGTTCCTTATTCCATCGAGAGATCACCCTTTAGGGCAGTTATGTTCTTCTAAATTCTAATTAGAAAATAAACAAATACCATCACAAAATTGCTCCCAGCACAAAGTTTCAGCTAACGATTCCTTTTTACTTTTGATTTGAGTTCTCCTTTTAGCTCAATTTACAATTAATTTGATTCAACATCAAATGTTCAATAACTATTGTGTTCCTTGTTCAAAAGCTCTATTCAAAAGATGGATATCTAATGTTGAGTGGAAGTTCAATCTATTTATTGAGTTGATTGATTTGAAAAAAAAAAAACCATTGAAACAAGAAATCAATGAATTTTGAAAAGAAAACCAAAAGCAATTCACTTTGGAGTCAAAGATCTCTGAGACACTATTGAAGGATTGATGAACTTTTTAATTTCTCATTGGTATATTTCATTTCATTCATTTAGGAAAGGTGTTGAAAACAGTCATCATCATGTTATTTATCAAGAGATAATGCAGGGATTTCTTTCTTAGAATCAAGTTCTTAATTATTTCGATTCCGATTTTCTCGTTGACTTTGACCTCCAACCCCCATCCATAATACAGAAACATAATTCAAAACACAACATTGATTTCATAATAATACAATAATACAAGATTCAATAAAATAAATCAGTTTCTTATTGTGAAATAGATATCTTTGAAAAAATAAAAAAAAATAGTAATGCACTTCTTTTCTTTTTTTTATTGTTTTGTCTTTGATTGATTTTGCAATTGCAATTGATTGATTCAAATATTGAAGACTTGATTCCTCTTCATATCATCTCTCAATTTAATAATTATATTTTTCTTCATTCACTTATGTTTTCCATATTGTATAGATTGGTTCTTTGAAAACTCTTTTTTTTTTTTTTTTTTTTTTTTTTTTTTTTATTTTTTTTTTTTTTTTTTTTTTTTTTTTTTTTTCATTTCCCAATTCAATCTATTGAACTAATAAACAAACAAACATAATGTAGGAATTGAAAAGAGATTGAAAAGAGATGAGCTCCTCAATTGAGATTCCAAAAGAGATTCAAGATGTATTGGAAAAAGAGACTGCAATCGTTCCATTTCTTGGTTCAGCTGCTTCACTTTTTGAACCTACTTCACTTCCTTCTTGGATCTCATTTCTAAAGTTGATCATCTCAGCAATTGATAATGAAGCAAACTCTATTCTATCAGTATTTTCTTTCTTTTCTTTTACTATTTTTTTAAAAAAAACAATAACTCTTAATTAATGTAAATAAATTTATAGCCAAATGAACCTAGAGTTCAATTTTTAGAACAATTATTTTTACAAATGGAGAAAGGTGAATTTAAACCTTATGATGTTACAGATATTTTTGTTAGAAGGCTTGGATCATCTTATATGAAAGTAACTGGGACATTTATTGGACATAAACCAAATTCATTTCATAAATGGGTTGCAGAGAAATTAGTCGAAGGAAAATTTCCAGCAATTGCAACAACAAATTTTGATTGTTCAATTGAAGATGCACTTCAAGAGATGGGAATTAAATTGATTGAACTTACTGGAGATGCTCAAGAAGATCGTCAATTATTTGATACAACTCGTCCAAAAAATGGTGAGGTTGTAGGAGTCATTGTTTCAAACTTTGATGCTTTTGCAGTATTAGGAGGATTAATGAGTATGATTGGAAGAAAATCACATTTTTTCATTTTAAAAGTTCATGGATGTGCAAAACATTCAAGGAGTTGTGTTGATACTGCTGCTCAAAGAGCTCAAGGACTTCCTTGGTCAGTTAGTAATGTCCTTTCATCCATTTTACAAAGATTCCCAATGTTTTTTATGGGTTTTGGAGGAGGAGATTTAGATCGAGATATGAATTATTTAAGATTACGTTCTGAGAGAGATTCTGCTCGTGTTTATTGGTTATTTAGACCAGGAGATACAGAACCATCTGTATTTGATCTTCTTCGTACTAACTTGGGTTCAAAATTTAACATTGTTTATTCTCAAATCCCTGGAAAAATCACTGGACAAAACCCTTTATTAGCAGAGAAGATGGCAGCTTGGGCAAAAGGATTTGGACCCTTTTGGACTCGATTATGTTTGATTGATTTAGCTGAAGCTGCTCATTTTCCAAAAGAAATCAAAGATCAGCTCCTTGCTCCATTATTAGGCTCAAGCTCAAAAATAAGCAAACCAAGTGTTTCAGGTTTAATCAAACGCTTTCAAACTCCAAGCTCACCAAGTAAAACAAATGATGAATCAAAAGGAGAAGAAGAAGGAAAAATACTTGGAGATACTAATTTAAATATTCTTATCCAAAAGAATCCAGAAATTAATGAAGAATCAAAAGCTCAACTTTCAGTTTGTTCTAATTTTGATCAAGCACTTTCATATTATAAACAAGGAGAGCTTCTCCTTGCTCTTCAAACAATTACCAAAGCTATCATTGAACAAAGAAAATTTTTTCCTGATTCAAGATTTTATATTGAATCATGTTTTCCAATGATATTATATGCCCTTTGTTTAGAGGCAATTGGAGATCTTGAGAATGCAAAAACAGCTTTCCTTGATGCTCATAGTATTTCAATTATTTCAGGAAATTTAGAAGGTCAAGAACTTTTAGAGAAAATTTTCAAACAAAAGGATTACTTGAAAGTTATTGAAAACAAGGATTCAACTCCACAACCAATTTTAAAATCAACTGTAGATGAAAATGAAGTTATTGCATTCATTCCTATCTTTGATAATGTTGGAGATTTCATGATGGATATCCCTCTTTCAATGTTTCTTCGTGCTCAGCTCCATCGTGGACTCTTGGTCGCTGATAAATTAGCCATTGCCTTAAATTTCTTATTAAATTCCAAAGTCTTTGTTAGCGAGGTTCTCTTTGAGAAGGGAGAACATTTAAATGAGGAGTACCTTTACTTCATTAGACCTCTTATTCCAACTAAACAATCTGTAAATAAGAATGGAACCAACACTGAAATTAATTTGAAAGAGTCTCCAACTCCATTATTAACTTATAGATTAGAATGTCAAGTTAACAATCCTGCTTATCTTCATGAATCTATTGAGATTAGTTATATTGAGAAAATTGATCAATTTTATCAACAACATCCTGAACTCATTTATTGGTATGATTTTAAAGCAATTGCAGGAAGTTATGCATCTAGAGTCTCAAATCTTCTTCAACATAATAAAACAATTGATTACTTCCCTGATGATCAAAAACCTTATCTTCAAGAGGTCCTCGAACCAACCCTTAATTTTGTTAAAGGATGTCTTACTGGAGGCTATTTAACAAGATCTCAACTTTACAAATTTGGAAATCTCTTTAAAGAACCAACTTCATCTCAAGCATTTGAAAAAGAATTTGGACCACTCATTGAGAAATTAGGACAAGCAGAAACTAGAGAAATTATTGAAAAAGCAAGAGAGAAATTTGAAGAGAGACCTTGGATTTATTCCTCTGCATTATATGATATTGCTGATAGTCCTTATACAACAAATCTTCCTTTAGCTTTTGGATTTTCACTTTGTGTTGATAAAAATGAAGAACGATTTTTCCGTTTCATTTCTCCAATTCTTTCAGAAGAAGAGAAAGGAATTTCTCTTGATCCTTTGATTTCAATTTCAAGTTTTCGTTCAATTGAACTCTCCCGTTTACAAATCAAACAACTTCTCAACCTTCGAAACTCATCCCAAAGTCAAGAATTTAGACGTGAGCTTCGACAATACTCAACTCCAAAGAGAGAGAAAATTTTAGAATTAACCAAAAATTATAATGAATTATTGAAACCCTATTTAATTCCTGTTGATCAAAGACCTCTTCCAAAAATCAATCTTGAACAAACATTATCAAACAATTTTACTTTGGATTTGGAAATAACTTCACATTTGAGAATGTATATCTCAGCTAGTGCTCATATTCAACCCACTTTTCAAATTCCAATGCTCTCTTTCCCTAATTTAATGCCAACTCTCAAATCATCAACAAAGACAGATGAAAAAAATACAATCCAACAACTTGAAGAGATTTTAGAGTACAGTTCTCCAGCAAATAAATGGGTGAAACTTTATTTTGATAGAGTGAAATTTCCTAATGGTGTTGAAGGTCGATATAATGTCATAGTTGAAAATGATGGAGTCCCAGGTGTTGTGATTCTTCCCATCTCAACAAATTCTAATGGAGAGATTCAAATTGGAATGATTTATACTTATCGTTACCCTATTAAATCATGGTCATGGGAAGTTCCAAGAGGAGGAGGTGATATTAATTTAACTCCATTCCAATCTGCAATGAAGGAAATGGAAGAAGAAACAAATTTTACTTGTTCTGATGCAAAATTAAAAGAACTTACTGGTTCTGGAATTTTTCATAATAATGGAATCTCAAACTCAAATGTTTTTTATTTTGCAGCAGAAGGTGTTCATCCTTTAAATAAATCAAATATTGGACCAGAAGAAACAGAAGTCATTCAACAATTTAAATTTTTTACTCTTAAGGAAGTTTTAGAAATGCTTCATGAAGGAAAAATTCAAGATTCTTTTACACTCATTGCTTTAAGTTTAGCACATCTTCATAAAATTATTCAACTCGAATAATTTGATTGTTTTTTTTTTTTTTAAATTGTTAAAAAAAAAAAAAAAAAAAATCAAGGAAAAAGATTAAAAAATAAAAAAAAAGTTTTTTTTTAAAAAAATTTAAAATCTTTATAATACAATAGAATATCACAAAGGGAGGTAAGTTAAAAGATCTAAGAGGTATTGAGGTGGAAAAGAAAAAAAAAAAGTAGGAATAGAATATAAAAAATAAAAAATAAAATTAATTACAAATCGATTCTTTTGGTGCAAGAAGTTGAGCAATCTCCTCAAATATCTTCTCAGCTTTTCTTTTTAACAATAAATCAACTTGAAAAATTAAATTTAATCCAACTGTTTTAAATCCTGAGCACATTTTTAATTTTGAAATCTTGGCCATCATATCATTAATTTGATTCTCAAATTGTGGTTGAATTTCATCAAGATCTACTTCAATACGATAGCTCTCAGTTGGTAATTCACTGAAAAAGATGACTTTGTTCCAAGTTTTTATTTCAAATTGATCAAATTGGTCTAATTGATTGAATTGATCATTTCGTTCTTTAGCTACTACTACAAGTTGCTTTTCTGAGTTGACTATTGTTCCTTGATTTTTTACTTTCTCTTCAAACATTTTCCTTTCTTGTTGAATTTTAATTCTTTCAGTTTCCAAAACTATTTTTCTAGCTTCAATTTTGTTCTTTTCTTCTTCAATAATCTTTATCTCATGCCCCAAATTCTTCTTTTCAACTTCAATCTTCCTCTTTTCATTTTCAATCCAATTCTTTTCCTCATTTACTATTTTCATAATTATTTGTTTTTCTTGATCAATTACTAATTTTTCTTCGCTAAGAAAAGTTTTTTCTAGTTTAAGTTTCTTGTGCTCTTTTTGAAATGCCTTTTGTTCTTCTTCCAAAAGAATTCTTTGATTTTTGATATCCTTTTTCATATTTTCTATTTCCATTTTCTCATCTTCAAGTTCTTCTTCTTCTAACTTTCTCTTTTCTCTTTCAAGTTTCATTAGTTCTTGAAAATTTTGAGTTTCTTGTTCAATTTTTTTTCTTTCTTCAACAAATTGTGAGAAAAAATCTTTTTCAGCTCTTTCTGTTGGTGCTATTTTTATTTTATTTTATTTTATTTCCAAAATTAAATTCAGAACAAAAACAAAACAATAAAAAAATAAAAAAAAATACATTGATACTTTTCCAATAATCTCTCTCTTGTTCTACTTGGACTCCTTAAAAATGATTCTAATAAATCGACAATAGACCTATAACCTTTTTCACTGGCAATCTCAATTGCAGTCTTTCCACCATTACATTGAGCATTTATATTTACATCTCTTCCACTCATTAATATTTCTCTCACAATCTCAATACGTCCTTTACTACATGCTTGAATTAATGGGGTTCTACCATGACTACTACTTGTTAAATTAATATCAACATCTTTATTTTTCAATAAAAGTTTTGCAATATCTGCTCTTGAATTAAGACAAGCATAATAAAATGGTGTTTGACCAACATTTCCTAAATTTACATTGATTCTCTCATCCTTAAGTAATAACTCAACTATTGCTAAACTTCCAGATTCACATGCATAAGTCAGTGGAGTATGTCCAAGATTATTTTTGACTTTTTCATGAACATTGATATTTATATCCTTATTTCTAAGTAATTGTTCAACAGTTTTCACATTTTGAAATTTACAAGCATTCAAAAGTTCATCTTCTAAAGATTGAAAAACTTCCTTTTTTTCTTCTTTTTTTTCTTTTTCTTTTTCTTTTTCTTTTTCTTTTTCCTTATCTGTTTCTTCTTGAATTAATGCTATTATTATTTTGAAAAAAAAAAAAAATTAAAAATTACTCTTTCATGAAAAGGAAA
>Ga0209960_1002203_pt1 | contig 20309 bp, 19 predicted proteins | sample ThiBiot_500_plan_2_FD_183947 | JGI IMG/M metagenome (GOLD analysis project Ga0209960, IMG submission 183947) | Wastewater bioreactor microbial communities from Cape Town, South Africa - Thiocy_expt_500_plan (SPAdes) | ecosystem: Engineered > Bioreactor > Thiocyanate-remediating >...
TACTCAAATAAACCTTAACAGCATTAATCTTAAATTCTTTATCGTACTTCTGGGTCATGTTTCCTCCTTCATATAAACATTAACCCATCTCAATTCATTCTGTCCGTTTTATTGTAGCAAGATCAAACACAATTGCCTATTATGCCAATCTTATCAATTATTATGATGGCCCAAGCTTAAAAAAGCTCAATCGCTATACCATTGGACTATATCTGCTCTGTTATGCTTTTACACGGTATCAGGTTCTTAATGATAACCTTTTAGAAGCCTTTAAAAAGAGAGCGCTCGAATATAAAAAGAAAGCAACCGAGTTCGCCAAAGCTGAAGCTCTAAAACAACTGGATATAATCCAAGAAACCCGTGAACGTGCCAGTGATATGTTGATCACCATTAAAACCTACCATCATCCAACAATTCCTAAGGACACGCTTTATGAACATATCCCAGAAGACCAAATATTGACGGCCGCTCAACTTTTGGTTGACGAAAGTTTCAATAAGGATCTGTCCTTTTGGAAACATGTTGACAGCCTTGAAGATTCTATCAAACTCAACCTGAGAAAGCTATTTCTGGGGATTGATTTTGTCGTCACGAACAATGATGCTCTAAAAGAAAACATTGTTTACGTTAAAAGCCATCTGCTTGCAGGATCCATTCCTGAGGGTCCCTGCCCGCTCTTTGTTCAATCCTGGATTGGGAAACAATATAGTAACCATTTGATAAAGAACGGTAAGATCATCTTTAACCGCCTCGAATTCTATCTTTATATGCAAATGGTTTATCATCTGGGTACCAATAAACTGACTTTACAATACAGCCTCAAACACAAGAAGATAGAAGATGAGATCTATGAGGATAAACAGTGGTTTCGTGAGAAAAAGACTATCCTTAAGCAACTTGATTACCCGAAGCTCCTCACCCCTATCCAGACGACGTTAGATGCAAAGAACACAAGCCTTACAGCGATTTATAAAACAGTTAATGATGCTATTGAAAATGGGCGGAACACTTACATAAAAATAAAGAACGATAAGAATGGGAATCGGGTGTGGCGCCTGACTCCTCTAGAACTTCAATCAGATCCAAACAGTAGCTTTTTTGCTCTTTTACAACAACGCAGCATCGTTGACATTATCCAGTTTGTAGATCATAAAACACAATTCTGTCGCGCTTTTGAGCCTATTCTTCCCAAATCAACCAAAACTGAGCAAGATCCCTTACTCATCGGCGCTGTCATTCTTGCAAATGCTATTCGAGTGGGTCCCAGAAAAATGGCCCGTATGTCTGATTTGAAGGAATCGGCCCTACTCACTGCTGAGTCCTCTTATGTTCGTCTAGAAACCCTTCTCCCAGCCATTGACAAGATTAATAATGCTGTCTCAAAGCTTCCTATCTACAAAGAATGGTACATTCTGGGTCTTCTGCATGGAAGTCTTGATGGCCTCAAGCTTGAAACAAGCCTCAGGAATATTATGGCGCGCCATTCAAGTAAATATTTTGGTGATGGGGCTGGCGTCTCTGCTTATAATGAAATCGTTAATTGGCTCTCTATTTCAAGCCGCTTGATTGGTTGTCATGAATATGAAGGACATTATGCTTTTGAAATGGTTCACCACCAAAATACATCAGAGATCAAACCAACCCATATTTCGACGGATAAGCATGGTTTGAATGCCATCAACTTTGCCCTTTTTGACTTCATGGATATGACGTTTGCACCAAGAATCCCCAAACCTCACAGAGAAACATTGTGGGGATTTAGAAGCCCCAAGGATTACCAAGGGTTGCTTATCAAACCAACAAAATTTGTTGATGAGAATCTTATAGGTGAGGAATGGGACAACATACAAAGATTTTCTGCCTCTCTCCTCACAGGAGAAGCAGCACCCAGCTCGATCATTAGAAAATTCTTCTCCAAGGATTATGTCAGCAAAACAAAAAGGGCCTTTGTTCAATATAGTCATCTGGTCAGATCTGAATTTCTCCTTACCTATCTACATGATCCAGAATTTAGGCGCGCAATCCTCTATGCTCTCAACAGAGGCGAGCAGTATAATGGCTTGTATCGTGGTATTTCTCTCTTGAACGATGGTGAACTCAGAGGAAAGACTGAGATCGAAATGGAGGTCTGGCATCAATGCACGCGACTGATTGCAGCAATTATCCATTATTATAATGCGTACATCTTGAATACCATCTATGTGAACTCTAAAGATGAAGATGAAAGGAAATTTTTAGCAGGCTTATCCCCCACCGCTCGGGTGCATGTCAATCTGCTCGGCTATTATCAATTTTACACACAATCCAATGTCGATTGGGTAGAAAATTGGCTGAAACAATGGGACTGGAGAGGAAATATGAATTATGTTGAAAATTTATAAATATTTATCTGATCTAATCAATGAGTTAGTAAATAACCCAAAAATTCTTCCTTGCCATATTTACATTTAAAATCAATGACTTATAATAGAGTTTGTCACTTTTCTATTATTCCGATGCGGAACACTTAATAAAGCGTACATTTCCTGTTGTTAGCGATTCTGATATCATGGACAATAATACAGAACCGATGCCATTTTATTATTTAACGGCTTATATAGATTTAGAAAATATATCATCTATCAAGATTGCAATGAACAGTGGATTTATTCCATATGATCTAACTGTTGATCCTACAAAAAAAGAAGGGGAAGGTTATCAAATTGAATTCCGCTTCTCAAAATCTGAAATAGCTATTAATTCAATAATGTTAAAAGCTATATTGGAAAATGTTAGGCATTTACCTGATCCTATAATCAAAAATGCTTTAATTCAGCAATGTAAAATAAGAGTTAAGCAACGTGAGATTGAAGACACTCAATTTGCAAAATATCTTAATGGTTCATTAAAAACAATGGGACCTAAAAAATTAATAAAAGAATTGCAAAAAGATATACGCTTAAACAAAAAGTAGCATTAAACTCTATAAATACTGGCGCGATGAATTTTAAAGATTCTGGCAATTTCACTAGCTGACTTTCCCTCTTCTCTTAACTTAACAATCATGTCTTTTTGTTCTTTGCTAATCCTCGGGGGCCTACCAAATCTAACACCTTTTTCCTTTGCAGATTTTCTACCAATTGATGTTCTCTCTCTAATAAGTTCACGTTCAAATTCCGCAATACTTGAGAATACGGTTAATATTATGTTGCCCACAGAAGATATAGTATCTAACTAGGATTCAAAGTTTTATAAATTTTATGTCTTCTCCGCTTCTAGCACCAAGTCTTAGTTTATGATTTGGTATTCTGAAGCATATTGTGGATTCTTTGTTCGTGCTGCTTTTACCGTTAGATACTCTATAGCCATTGCCGCAGCATCAAGACGGTCATCATGCTTTAAAGTGTTATTCTTATTTTGTGCTTCATCTAGAGAGATATGCATTAATTGATAGAAGAATTTATAATGTAAGTCATTAGTAGGTATTGATTTGAAATCTTCTTGTATGACATTACGATCAATAATAAGACGGCGTGTATTAAGAAGGGGCTTAAGTATATCAATAATGCGCTTTTCTTTTTTCTTATTTTGGTGGTATTTTTTAACTTCTATATGTTCGCTCGACGGGCTTTCCTTAAGCTTGTGTTTTAGTAAATTTGCATAAGAATTATCATTGTTCTTTTCTATTAAAATAAAGTGAACTTTATGAAGGTTTGCAATTTCAATGAGTTTATTAATAACAGTTGGGCTATTTCCCATTCTTTCTTTAGTATCTTTTTTATGATAGCCTCCTGCTAATCCTCCAAGGGCTGTAATGTAATAATAATCTTGGCATCTCTTTGCAACACAATAAGCTGTTTCATCATCTCCATCACCTGAAGGATCAATTGTCATTATGGTATCATCATATTTATGCAGTTTTGCATTTTTAAAGTAGAGAGGTTTACAAATAGTATTAGAGTTGGAACGCCCACCCCAAAATACTGGAATAGGTGCATGCTTGCCGGCTTTAATATCTATAAAAATTATATCTGAAAGCTTAAGTGTGTAGATACCTTTAATAAAGAGATCATAGTCATGTTTGCCGTCTGTTAATGCTTTTTTATACCATCTCATTAGGTCTTCATCAATTTGGCCAAGTCCTATCGCTTTTTTACTTAATCTTTCAAGGGCCATTTGAGCTTCATTACATCCTTTAGAAGTTGCTTGTTGATACAATGATACTGCTTTTAAAAGATATTGATCTTTTGATGTTTTATTGAATGAGTTCTCTTTTTCATAAAGGGTTGCTAGCTCATATTCTTCCTTACCCTTATTTCCTGTCTCCCCTTGATTAATTTTAGACTCAAGTTCCTGCATTTTAAGGATAGATAAGGATGCTTTATTCTTAGCTGGACTTAAAGTTTCTTTTAGGCTTATTCCTTGTTTTTGAGAAGTTTTATTATTTGCAGAATTGTCTTCATGGTCTGAAAGTGATTCTTCTAAATCTATAACAATGATTTCCTTTGGCTCTGATGGAGAAGAAAGAGTAGGAAACAGCAGATTCTTTACAGTATTAAAATTATAGTGCCTTAAATGATAAATATTACTATCAGGTCGCATGAAATCACGAAAATCAATTACAAGTTCTGAATTCAAAGAAGTTGAGTCTTGTTGAACTTTAGCTATAAGATCTTTCTGTATGCTGAGTTTTTTCACCCTCTCTTTTGCCTTAATATGCTCAAGGGTAGCAGCTTTTTGATAACATTTAAGAGCTTCTTCTTTACTATTTTTAACACCCCATCCATCCTCATACCTTTGTCCAAGTTCGTATAAAGCTGGTGCATATCCTTGATCTGCTGCAAGTCTTAAATAATTCTCACCTTGATCAACAGCCAGTGTAATAAGCGGGTCAGAATAGTTGTTGAGTATCTCTTCAGCATCATAGCATCTATTTCCTATTAAATATAGTGCAGGAGCATACTTCTGCTCTGCTGCAAGCTTATACCACTTAGTAGCCTCTACCATATCATTAACAACACCGAGTCCTTTCTCATATATAATTGCTAAATTAAGTTGAGCATCAGCATCTCCGTTTTTAGCTTTAACAAGAATTTGATTCCTTACTTTCTCAGGCGTAGACCAAGTATTTAAAAGTGAAATCTTATAGGCCCATAAACTTGAAAGAGTAGGATTTTCATCTTGGTAAACAGTTTCCAAAACCCCAACATTTAATTCTTGAAGAAGATTCTTCTCCCATTCAGCAAGTAGAAATGTTCCTATGTTACTTATTCTTTCATTGAAGTAATTAAGTATTTTCTGCTGAGCTTCCTTATTCCCTTGAAAGGCTTTAGAAATATAGGCTTGCAGATCACTCTGATTAAAAGGTGTTAATCTCACTTTCTTAATGACTTGAGTAAAGTTTTCTAATCCTGCATCCTCTGCTGTGCGCTTAGTACCATTTTTAACTGGTACAGTATTTGAAGCGTGTAATGAGAAACTGTTTATAGTAATTAGAAGACTAAGAAGTACAAATAAATTCATGAACATTTCCTTAACAACAAATAAAATATACATATAAAATATACATAAAATGGACTATTTTTTATTCAAGGAATAGATTTAAAATAAAAATTTGATAAATTTCTCTTCATGAGAATTTTATTGCTCCTCTTTCGGTCTTCATAAAAGCTCCTTGGAGTCAGTTTCTATTGGATCAATCATAAGAGGCTCAAGCTTGTCTATCATCACTTAAATTCTATTAAAGAGTTCAACATGGCACCGTCAAGTTAGTTAGAGCAAGATAGATTTAAGTTTGATGTCTGATCTTTTGAATTTCTTCTGTTAAGAAATAGCGATATAAAGTTGTTCTTCCAATGCTGAATGTTTTGATAATGCAAAAAGTATAATTTTTCTTGCTAAATGAAATGCAACTATTATGATATATACAATTTAGGGGAGTTAAATTATGTTTCGCACGCTTAATCTATTATTTGCTTATAGTATTTTTTTTACCTTTAATTGCTTTGCTTCTGAGAATTTATCTGATGATCAAAAAAAGAATGCAATTACTACAATAAAACAATATGAAAATAAAATTGTAAGACGAAACAGTAATGAGATTCAAAGAGATGTTAACGCACATAAAACTTATAAAGGCTTTGGGCGTCAAAAAGGTACTAAGTATGAAAGAAGAACTTGGAACCAACTTGTTTTAGGACGAAATGAAGATAATCAAATACAAAGACTACAAGAAAAAGGCATGGAAGTAAGTGTGAATTTAAGTACAGGGGCTAATTTAAATAGATTAGCCGATATGGTTGATGAGAGAGATAAAGAAATTTCAAAAATTACGGATATACTTAAATCAGCTAGTATTATCATTGGATCACAAGAAAGAGAGATTGTTACCTTACAAAATACCCATGAAGAAGTAAAAAATACAAAAAATCAAACAATTATTGCAAAAGATCAGACTATAAATACTAAAGATATGCTTATTCAAATGTATAAAACTAATGAGCAAGATTATGCAGCTAGATTATTTCGAATGATTGAAAAAATAAATCCTAAGAGTGGAACACCCAAAGATGCCAGCATAACACAACTATTAACGGGTTTAGAAGGATTAGTAGACGATTTATTGCAAGAGATTAATTTACAACAATAATCAAACTAATAAAGATGTCATTTAAGAATTAAATATTTAAATATTTAAAAGGACTTTCTCGATGAAAAAATCTACTAATTTTATGATTTATACTATTTTTCTCTCACTTGTTGATGTAGGTCATTGTTCAAACATATCTAATGACTTCAATGAAAGCCTTGGTAATACCAATCTATCATCAAGTTGTATTGACAAATTTGAAAATGATAATTCTACAAACACAACTCCTAATTCTATAATTACAAATACTTTAATTACAAATAATAGTAAGATTAAAAATAAACGACGCAGAACATGGGATGAGCTATGTCCTAGTGTTCCTGCTCAATTGACAACAGAGGAACAATTAAATCATTTAGTTAAATCATCTGATCTTAATCCTAACTCCCAAGAGAAAACTGTTGAAGAAATTACCATCACTAATGTAGAGACTACCCCATCACAACTAAACTCTAGTAAACTTGCTATAAAAGAGAAGTTTTATGAATCTCAAGATATACCGCTTCAATTTCAAGCTAATGTCTATCTCGATAATTCACTTTCTGAATCAGACTTTTCTCCTGAGGTTAAAGGCAACTTCGTCCTTACATCTATTTTAAATTTAGTATGGAATAAATTTTTTAAAACTAATGTGAATAAAATTATAGCAGAGGCACAAGAGAAAGATAAAACTATAATCGAGTTACAGAGCTTGGGAAAAGAGCTAACGGAGAAGCTTTTTTATCAAGAACAAACTTATCAAAAACATTTAAGTAGTCTTCAAGAAACTTTAGAAAGTGGAAAAGAAGCTTTTAATGTAATCAAAAGTCATAATGAGAGTAATATTAAAGACAAAGATTTTATTATTAGTTTGAAGGATCAATCAATTGAACAAAAAAACATTACTCTTAGCCATGCTTCTGATAAGGTCACACATATATTACGCTTACTTGGCGTAGAAGGATTAAATGAAAATGATCTTTTATCAAATCTAGATCTAATAAAAGATTTAATTAGTAACAAGTTAAAAAATCAGTAAGCGTTACAAAAATATGAAAAAGTTTTCATTTTTTTTTCTAATATACGTTAGTTCTACAACTAATCTTATTGCAAGTTTTCTAGATAATGATGAAAAATTAGAAACGGTAGAAAAGGATTTACGTCCTAACAACTCAAATTTATTTTATAATCAAGGAGCTTTCCCATACGAAATTAGTAATTCAAAAGAAAGTGTCCGTACAATTTGCTGCGAAAAAGATTTCGTACACCACCTTTATCATATGCCAGAAGAACAAAAATTACTTTCAAATAACAATCTATTTCAAGATTATCACTTACAAGTTACCGACGATGATAGATGCCAAATAATATCAGAATCATTATCCTTAAATCATGAAGAAGTTATACTAAGACGTGTAAGAGTCGGCATAGATGGTCGCAAAAGAGTTAATAATACCGATACATGGCCTTATAGTATTCATGGGCATTTAATTTTAACATTTGATAATGGAGAATCATATATTGGCTCTGGTGTTTTAATTGGACCTCACCATGTATTAACTGCAGGCCATAATATATATTCTCATAAACCTGGCGAAGGATGGGCATCAAACGTTATCTTTGTGCCAGCGCAAAATGAAGAATTAAAGCCTTTCGGTCAGGCACAAGGTACTATACTTCTAAGTTTAAATAAGTGGGTACTTAATAAAGATAAAAGTTATGACATGGGTATGATCATTCTTGATCAATCCATAGGATACAGAACTGGTTGGAGTGGCATCATTTCTATTTCAAATAATATTATTCAAAATCAAAAAATTCATGTCACTGGCTATCCTGGAGATAAAGGTCAATCACATTTCAAAGGTACACAAATGTGGACCATGGATCATACAGTAAAATCTCATACTGATGAGGAAATATCGTATGATATTGATACCTATCCTGGTCAAAGTGGTAGCGCAGTCTGGACAGAATTAAAAGATATAAGAGGACAACCTGTCATTGCAATTCACGCTTATGGAGAGAGTATTTATAGTAACAATGAAGGAAACAGCGGAACAAGAATAAGTTATCCTAAATTTAACTGTATTCTTAATTGGTTAAAATCTTATCAACTTCAAGATTTCTTCCATCCGCACTTTTCGTCATTAAAACACTCTAATATCATTAAATCTTATTATAAAGGTGTTCCTAGAAAAACTCCTCTAAGCATCCAGAACGATATAAAACTCCATTTGAAGGCGAGAGATGTAAAAGGTAGCCAATATGAAAAAAAAACTTTATTCCAACGTGTATTAGGACGGAATGAAGATTCTCAAATTCAGAGGTTACAAGAACAAGGTATGGAAGTAAGCGTGGATTTGAGTACAGGAGCTAACTTTAACAGATTAGCTAATATGGTAGATGAGAGAGATAGAGTTATAAATTTATTATCTAACGTTGGCACAGCATTAGTAATAGAACTTAATGAAAATGAAAAACTGATAACAATTGAAAATGAAAATTATGAACAAGAAAATGAAATATTTCGTCAATATAATGAATTGAAAAGTCAAAGTATCCAGAATAAGGATAGTATTATTTTACAGTTTCAGAATAACCATGAATCATATAAGCTTTCTTTAATAAGAATTATCCAAAAATTATCTCAAGTACCTTTTCAGTTTGAAAATGACAAAAATCTTGGACATTTGCTTACTATATTAGAAAATCAACTTAATTCATTTTTAGAAAAAAAATAAAAGTTACCCATAAGTTTTATATTAACTTTAATATATTATATATTAAGAATAATTTAAGCTTATGCAAAATTTCTCTCAAATAAGATCAACAACCTTCCGTTTAGCTTCGGTATTTCCTTCAATATAGCGCTGAGTCATTTGTAAAGAAGTATGCCCTGCTAGCTGCTGTACATCCCTGAGGGATCCTCCTACTTCAATAATATGACGTGCAGCATTCGTGATAAAGGTTCTTCTCCCTGAATGGCTTGAACATCCTTCAAGTCGAAGCGTTTTAAAGACATTCTTAAACCAATGAGAGATATTACAAGGTAGCATTCTTTCTCCTCTCTCACTGGTGATAACATGATGATGAGGTTCAGGAGAGACTAACTCATATAAAGTTGTTAAAGCTCTTTTGAGTTCTTTATTGAGAGGAATGATTCTTCCTGACTTTCCTTTTGTTGATTGATGAGGGAGATGAAGCACCTCCCCTATTTCTCCTGAAGCATCTGTAACCATGGACCAAGTGATAAGAGAGATCTCTTTTGCTCTTAGTCCTGCTTTAAGAGAAAGGAGGACCATGACTTCATTCCTTTCAGGATAACGAGACAATTTTACCTGAGAAAGCACTTGAGTGATTTCACGCCCTGAGAGAACTTTAGCTTGCTTACCGATCATGGGACTTATCCAACAATAAATAGATAGTAACAATGCTATATTGTTTAGTTAAAGCTTTGTGTCAAGGATAATCGTCTGCAAAGGGTTGTAAACTATAGAGTTAACAATAAAGATTTATTTGTTGTGAGGTATATAACTATTAAGTTATAGAACCATTAAGAATTATTGTTCATAAATATCCTTATGAAAAATATTTAATCTAATTCTCATTAAAGTAAATGTTGGTTGATAACTATTTTGATATAAGTTATATATTTATCCATATGGATAATTCTCTAAATAGGTTATAATATGATACCAAGAGCACGAGTATATAAAGGCGGCAAAATTGTTATTCCTGCCTTCTTAAGGAAAAAGTTAAACCTTAAGGAAGGGGAAGAAGTCATTTTTGATATTCAAGGAAACAGTCTAGTCATGACATCTCTTAAACATACTCTTCATAAAGCAAGGCAAACAATTAAACGTTACCATGTCACTGATCAAGATTCAGGTGAGAGTTTAACTGCTAACCAAAAAGAGGTAATGAATAATGAGTCATAATGTTATCCTAGACTCTTCTGGTCTTCTTGTCCTCCTTAAGAATGAACCAGGGGCTGATATCCTTGAACCACTGTTAGGACGCATCGTTATGTCAAGTATTAGTGTTTGTGAAGTAGCTGAGTCCTTACTCAATTCAGAGATGACTTTGCAAGAATGCCAAGAGTCAATCCTGCCGTTTATCTCAACAATTGTACCTTTCGATGAAGAGCAAGCCTTCCTAGCAGCAGAACTTAAAAAACAGATAAAGGATTATGATTTATCTTTAGCAGATAGAGCTTGTCTTGCACTTGGGCAGACAATGAAGCTGCCTATTTATATAAGTAATAAAGAATGGGAAAATTTACAACTAGATGAAATCGATATTAAACTCATTTTGTAACCTTAATATCTTGAAAAATCTATTTTTAGTAAAGTACCATACATTACTAAGCACTAAGATATTTAATTGATGGGCATCATAAAATTCTTATAAGATAATAAGCGGCTAAAATTTCAGTTATAATTTTTCGACCTTAAAATTAAAAAAATTTACAATGCTCAGCATTGCTATCTTCCACGAGTATAATAGCCATACCCTAAGACTTCAGCTATCTTCCACAATCCTACAACATAACCACGAAGGCGCTTTGCTTGATCAGTGCTTAAGTCACTCACTTCCGGAGCTTCGCGGAGACAATCATTAACTCTTTGAAGATGAGTCTTTAACATCTTAAGGCCATGTCGCGTACCATACTCTTTACTAATGTAAGAACTCTTATCCTTTTGTAGAGCAGCAAGATGTGGCCTCATTTTTAAAGTTGGATTTTTATAATTTTCTTCGTAAAAGAATTTTTCTTTATTTAATTTCTGAATGGACTCTTTATTAATTGAGAAGAAATTATTTAATACCCCATAAACTCGAGCATATTGCCTATCCTGAATCTCATCATCCCCCAATATTAAACAGCTACACCAACCTTGCATAGCAAAGGCAAGAGTGATTAATGAGAGATAAATAGTTTTCTTACTAAAAAAATGGTTGACCATTACATTTCTCCTTCTCTTACCAGAGTACCTTCATAATAATATGCTACTTTCTTTTTAGATTGTACAGTTCTTCCTCCATTTTTATTTTGCGAAGGTTTTGCATCTTTAATGTTTCTTTCAATTTTAAGTAAGATTTGATGAGGAAGATCCATATCTGATTCTACATGTACATAAAAATCTAATCCTGAATATTTTATATACTTATATTGCTTATCAACATCTTTCTCGTTTGCTTCTAAATGCTTGCTTAAATCTATTTTATAATATTTTTCTTTAAATAATACGAGATTAGTATATTCAGACGCAAAATCATCTTTTGTAATTTTAATGGTACCTAGTGTATTTGTGCATAATATTGGAATATCTTTTTTCTGTTCCTTAATTTTTTTGTAAACTGCACTACCTATTTTTTCTTTATCTTTTTCATTATTATCAATTTTTTTCTTATTATTATCGCTTGATTTTCTATTTGTATTACTTGCTTGCTTATCAGCTATGCTTTCTTTACTATCACTTTTGCTTTGTTTTTCTATAAAGCTTAGATAGTAACAATCGTTCACTGTTTCGTAATTCTTCCAAATATTTGTTGTAATTTTGAAAATATTTGTTTCAGGATTAAATCTATATTCACTCTTATATTTCTTGATAAGCTCATTGGACGGATGTGGATACATTCCAGCTCCTGCTGAAATTGCTAATACATCTGGCTTAAATAAGTCTAACATTCTAAGAGATAAATTCTCGAGTGAACCATGGTGAGGAAGAAGCAATACAACAGCATTTTCTTTATTATCACTATGAAGAGAAGCGCGTGCACGATGAAGATTTTCTTCGTCAATTTTATATTTTTCTTGGTTGCTTATAAAGCGATAAATATCTACAAAAATATCTTCGCGCGCATCCCCTGTACAAATAAAGCTTTTACCCAAAGATGGCATTTTAAGAGAGACAATGATAGATTGATCATTAATATCTGTAGCGAGTCTATTAAAGCCCCAAATGTAAATATTATCGAGCTTTTGCTTAATATTTTCTTGCTCAAGCAGTGGAGCTAAATATGAAGTGATTGATTTTTTTTCTTTTTCATCCATGAGATTTAATAAATCAAACAATGAACCATAAAGAGGGCTTGGTGTACTGTCCATGGAATGTAAGCTTTCTCTACTTAAAGCTAATAGGCTCTCGTCTTGCTCAAAAATATAATTCTTGATCCCTGTTCTAATACCATTGTACTTAGAAAAATTCCAAAAGTATGGTAAAGAAAATTCACTATTGTTTCTTTTTGCAAAAAACTTAAAAAGTTCTTGAATATCTTGCTTCAATTTACCGTTATCATTGTCTGATTTTTGTAAAAAATCACCACCTAATAAGAAAAGGCTTTTAACTCCTTCAGGAATGACAGAAGGTATAAGGTTGATATGATCTCTATCAGCATGAGATAAAATGACAAATAAGAATTTAATATGGTGGTCTTCAATTGTTTCTTTTATAAATTTAGGGACATCAATTAAATTTTCTCTTGCTGCATCGTAGCTAATATTACCGCTACTTGTTCTACTACTCATGTGAGCGCTTTTTTTGCTAAAACTGTCTAAAGATGTAGGAAGTAATGAAGTATTTAAATCTTCCTGCCCAAAATCAATATTATTATTTTCTTCTTCAGACGCTTTCCTACTTATAATTATATTGTATCCTTGGCTAGAACGTGCTTTTGCAATTTTAGGATGCACATTTCCTGCCGATGAGCCGCAATCGTACAGTACGCCAAAGGGCTCTTTTAGCCCTTCCGAATAAACAGCTAGCTGAGAATTCCCTTGCCCTACGTTAAAAATGTAAAATACATCTTCTGAATCAACATTCAGTGATTTTAAGCTTTCTTTTGATCCTGAATTTTCTTCAGCTGAGTTATAGTCTTTAGAACTATAGATGCTTAAATTCTCTTCAATTGAAGTACTTTCTCGTTCTTCTTTCTCTCCAAAATTTCGTCTTTTTGTATCAGGTTCTCCAGAATCAGAGCTTGAATCTCTTAAGCGTTTATTTCCTGTTATTTTCTCTGACTTACTACTCTCTGATAAGTCATCTTCCCAAGAAGAGGATGATGAATAAGAAGGTATAGAACTGCCCATCCCAATGATAAGACTTATTATACTAAATAAATTAAATACTTTATTTATAATTGGTAGAGCGCGCATCCCAGTAATCCCTTATTTCTTTAAACAACTTAAATACTTAATATAACATTTTTTACCAAATTTGATGATTATTTGTCAAATTTTTAATATAATAACAAAAATTAATAATCTTATATGGCGTTGTTGCCCAATTAAGGAATAAGTTTCATAGTTAAATAGAGTTTAAATCATTATTGAGGGAGTGATGATTAAGCATTCTACAAGCAAGAAGAAGTACAAAGTTACGAACTGGCGGGAATACAACAACGGTCTCAGAACACGGGGCTCCTTAACTTTTTGGTTTAGCGAAGACTTTGAGAAGGAATGGTTTGCAACATCTGATAGTCATCCTCAACGAGGGCGTCCTTTTACTTATTCCAATACTTGTATTACGCTGATACTCGCCTTAAGACATAAAGACATATTTTCAAATTGACCTCAAGACAGCTCACAGGTTTCGTTGAATCTTTACTAAAATTGATTGGAAAGGTTTTACCTGTTCCTGAGTTTAGTCGGTTATCAAAAAGAGCAGCTGAGCCTTTAGCTCGTTTATCTCTTCCCTCTTTAAAAGAACCAAATCATGTGATTATTGATTCTTCAGGACTTAAAGTCTTAGGCGAAAGAGAATGGTTAGCGACTAAATACGGAAAACAATATCAACGGAAAGTATGGAGAAAACTTCATATTGGCATTAATGATAAGGGTGAAATTATTGCAAAAGAACTCACTGATCATTTAACGGATGACAGAACTTGTGTTAATTCCTTATTACACCAAGCAGGGATTCAGCATATTAATGAACTTTTAACAGATGGCGGTTATGATAGTCATAAGATCTACCAAAGATCAGAAGCCCATGAGATCAAACCATTTCTTATATTAAGAAGAAAGGGTATTGGGCTTGGTATCATAAGAATGACTATGGTCGCAGGAATAAAGTTGAGAATACTTTTTACAGATTAAAGACCATCTTTGGAAGGAAGCTTCATTCAAGAAACTGGAATAATCAACAAGGAGAAGCCCATTTAATATGTTGCCTCCTTAACAAAATGACACAAGCAGGGATGCCAAAGTCAGTCAAAGCAGCTTGAAAAATACATCTTAAGAATAATTTTACCCACCTAATTGATTTAAGCCACAAAGCCATAATTCCCTACTTTTCTCAAATCTTGAATGAATCACCTAAAATTTGCAACAGAGCTCCCTATCGTGAATTGAAGTACACAAAAATAACAACTTAAACTCAATCGGGGTTAAATTAAAGAAATGTATGATTAGAAAAATGATTGCGTCAATATTTATTATCTGCTTTATAATAAGGTTGTCTAAGTCTAAACCTTAACTACGACAATGAGGGAATAATGAATAAATATTATCACTTTTTTATATTACTTTTAATTGTAGGAACTTCATTTTTATCTACCAACTCTATAGCAAGTAGTGAAGAGGAGGACAAGTATAAATGTAGAGCCATATTTGCTTCTGCAGGTGCAGGAATTGGTTCTTATGTAGTTCCTTATTTAGTATTTGCAATAGCGCAAAATGAGGATGACAAAGCAGTAAAGCCGGATTATGGAGCAATAGGAAGTATACTTTATGATGCATATAAAGGACATGAATTAGATCAGCAAGCAAGCTTTATACAAAAGCATGGCGGAAAAATAGGCGCTTTACTTGGTGGTTTTGTCGGAGGAGTATTAGGTGCTCTATTTGAGGACAACATTATACCAAGTTTTAAAAAATGGAATAATAATAAGCCTACAACTAAGGGAGAAAAAGCTATTATAGCAGGTAGTATTCTTGCCGTTCTTGCTGGAGGTGGTCTAGGAACATATGCATTTGCTCAATGGTGTAGAGGTTGATTATGAGAAGCATTAGTCATATACTAATTATACAAATATTTTTATGCTCTTCTGCTACTTATGCGTCTTCTTTACAAGAAGAAATAGAAAATAAATTACAACAATCTAAACCTGCATCAGAAGAACTAGAAACTAATATTGATGTTGATAGTTCCGAAAAAGGTAAGAAATCTGAAGGTATAGATATAATAAAGAGTATAGGAAGTGGTATAACGAGAACCACGTTTTATGCTGCATGTAGTTCATTAGGAACATGGATAGGATCTGGTAAAGTATTACGTATTCTTAATGAATTAGGGAAGCAACAAGAAAATTATAGCCGCGCTTCAACTTCAAAAGTCTCTAGAATTAAATTATTTTTGGATTATAAGGATTCATGGTCTAAAGTTGGGGGTTATGTTGGTGCTTTTATCGGAACAAGTATAGCGATAGGCATCATAGAATATGGTTTGCCAGCATCAGGACATATTATTAATTCTATAAGGCGTGTAGCTTTTTCGATATGGGATTGGGATTCTTCAAAGTCAAGCAGAAGAGATAAAGTGGTTACAACATTTACAATCTCTTCACTATCAGTAGCAGCCTATTATAGAAAAGAGATTTTAAAATATCTGTTTGGAGTGGATGGCACTGCACTTATTACTTCTAATTAGATAATGAAACCTGTCAGCGCCTAGCCCAAATTGAAGGCATAGGGTTACTCACAGCAACAGCTATTGTTTCGACTGTTGGTGATCTCAAAGTCTTTAAAAATGGCCGTCACTTTGCTGCTTTCTTAGGGCTTGTCCCGAGGCAGCATAGTAGCGGCAATCAGCAGCGCCTTTTAGGGATCAGTAAGCATGAGGACACTTATTTAAGGACACTGTTTGTTCACGGTGCTCGTTCAGCGTTGCGTGTTGCTCATAAAAAAGAAGATGTTAGGAATAGATGGGCTGTTGAAGTAAGAGCAAGACGAGGAGAAAATATTGCATGTGTGGCGCTAGCCAATAAGCAAGCTCGTACAGTTTGGCTTTGTTGGCTAGGGGTGAAAGCTACCAAAGAATGACTTAATTATTTTTGAGTTACCTAAAAGTTGCGAAGGACATTCATAGTCATGACAAGACAGGTAAAACCGACACTGGAAAAACCTGATATATTCGAAGGCCATTATTGGCCGGTAGGCCGAAGAGGAGATAATGTGCGGAACTTCATGAGGGCACGAGTAGATAATAATCTTACTCAAATAGATGCCGTATATACGAGAGCAATTTACCTATCTGTTGGATGATGAGTAATCTCCTTCACAAGAAGGACGGAACCATATACGAATATGTGACTGTAATCTAACCTTATAAAGCCAAAGATCTTATTTTAGCTCTTGCAATAATGCGGACCGATCCATATATGACGGCGCCTATAGAGGCAATGGTCAATGCACTTGAAAAACACTTAAAACAATACTTCTGGAAAGTAGTCTAATTCAAAACGAACACTTTTGGGGGTTCTTCCACAGGAGACCTAAGACTTTGACTAATCTCTTGTTTATGAAAATCTGCTCTTTGGTCTTTTTGGGGTTCTTGCTCAATATGAGAGAGCATTTATTACGGAGAGGGTGAAAGCAGGGCTAGAGGTTGTTTTAAGAAGGGAAAAAAAAGGAGTAAGACTTCGAGCCATTAGCCAAGAGAAGATAGAGGCTATTAAAGAAGCTCTTAAGCAAGAAGCAAGCAAGGCTTCTATTTGTCAAATGTTTAATATTAAGAGAACAACCCTTTATGACTATTTGAATCAAGGAAGATAAAAGAATTAATCATTTTTAAAAGCAGTAAAAGGGGCTTAATAATTTATTGAAGCCCCTTAGATTAAGGCCTACATTAGAGCATATTACCTACCATTAAATAATTGATTAATAAGGTAAAACCCTGCAGATAAACCTACACCAATGTAAATTATCCTGCGCCTTTAATAAATTCTCTAAAATAACTATCTGCTCTAACTTTATATTCTTGAGATTTTTTCTCAGCTAAAAATTCAGCCATTTTTGTATAAGCTAATGCTTGGTCACAGTCTTGATAAAATTTTTTGATTTTACCTGGAAGATCATTTTCAAGATCAGTAAGAATTTTCTTATCTAAAAGAGACTTAATATCCCTTGGTAGGAAGCTTGCTGCAAGCTTATGGTTGGCCTCTAAAATAGTACTAAGTTCTTTGGATTGATGTGTCTGACCTGAATTATGTAGTAGTGTTCCAAGTAATTTTGCGCCCTCAGCCCACATTTGTTTTTCAGAAATAAGAGAACTTATATGCTTTTCCTCTAGCCCACCTGTGCATAATGCGAGCATGACCATTGAAGCGCAATTGAAATAAAGATAGTTTCCACCTGTATCATCAAGCCCTAAATCAGATCTACCCGGAGCATACCATTTAAATGAATCAAACTTATAACCATAGTCTTGCTCTTGCCCATACTGCGACTTAATACGATTCCAAACATCTTCAATTATACTGTTATTGACTGCAATCCAATAAACATGATCAAAGGAATAACAGCCAAACTCATTGGAGATAAAGGATATCGTGTGCTGCAGATAAGCAGTGTTTGAGATGGAGGTAGGCCCTCCGCAATCATCTTTCAGGAGCAGGTTGCAAACGGCTGTAAGCGGCTATGGTCAAAAGCTATGGTCGTGAGCGTTACAGAAAAGATGGGAAAAAAATCTATCACGTGGGAATGAGAGAGACGAATATAAATGAACTGCCGTTCATGTGTCGAAAGGTCAAGTTGATGTCGAAACCAGGTTAGGTACCAACTTTGGGATAAGCTTGGAGGGAGCCTGATGACTTGTAATTCTCCCCTAAAATAGGTCCATTAAATTGTGTAGTTTCTCCGATGAGATAGGATTAAAGAAAAGGAGGAACGGAATGAAGAAGGAACGCTTTAGTGAGTATCAGATTATAGGGATTTTGAGATCTGTTGAGTCTGGTCGATTAGTAAAAGATGTTTGTCGGGAACATGGGATTGCAGAATCGACGTATTTTAAATGGCGCTCAAAATATGGAGGGATGGAAGCTTTGGATATGAAGCGTCTCAAATTCTTGGAAGAAGAAAACAATCGCTTGAAACGAATGTTTGCTAATCTTTCACTTGAGGCAAGAGCTTTGAAGGATTTGATTGAAAAAAAGCTTTAAAGCCGGCTGAGAAGAGAGAGATGGTTGATTATTTGGTATCAACCCATGGACTGAGTCATCGACGGAGTTGCTATGCTCTTAAGTTGAGTCGTTCAGTTTATCGTTATCAGCCGACAGATTAAAAAGATGAGGATGTTATAAGCACATTATTAGAACTAACCGAGAGGTATCCTCGTTATGGTTTTAAGAAATTATTTATAAAGATTCGGCAAAGGGGCCATGGATGGAATCATAAGAGGGTTTATCGAGTGTATTGTATGTTGGGTCTTAATATCCGTAGGAAAGGAAAAAGGAGAATTTCTTCCAGGGAACCACACTCTTTAACTGTGTCCTTTTTCCCTAATCAAACTTGGTCTGCTGATTTTATGAGTGATGCTTTAATATGTGGGCGTCGTTTCAGGACATTTAATGTCATTGATGATTTTAACCGAGAAGCTCTTGGCATAGAAATTGACTTAAGCTTACCTGCAAGGAGAGTTATTCAAACCCTTGATAATATCGGCATGGTACGAGGATATCCATTAAAACTACGTCTAGACAATGGCCCTGAAATGGTCTCATTAGCTTTGGCTGATTGGGCTGAAAAGCATGGGGTTACTTTAGAATTTATTCAGCCAGGAAAGCCCACTCAAAATTCTTACATCGAGCGGTTTAATCGTACTTATCGAGAAGAAGTGTTGGACTTTTATATCTTTAAAAACCTCAATGAAGTACGGGAGATTACTGAACAATTGATAAATCAATACAACACAGAAAGACCTCATCAGTCATTAAAAAATATGACGCCTAATGAATATAGTTTATTCATAAAAAAAACGGAAAACTACACGACCCCCTAGTACTAAATTTGGGAGCTTTACAATTGTACATGGGTACAAACTGGTGACACCTTGCTTGTATGGCGGCTTGATCGTTTGGGAAGGTCCCTACCTCATCTTGTTGATCTTGTCACTCAGCTCTTAGAGAGAAAGATTGGGTTTAATTCGATTTGTGATGGTCATATTGACACCACTTCTGCTTCAGGAGAATTGATGTTCAATATCTTCTCATCTCTTGCTCAATTTGAAAGACGCTTGATTCAAGAAAGGACTAAAGCTGGGCTTGAAGCAGCAAGGGCAAGAGGGCGAAAGGGGGAAGGAAACCTATAGATCCCTACTCTCCTAAAGTCTTGGCAGCAAAGAAGCTCCATCAAGAGAAAAATATATCAGTTCAAGAAATATGCCAAAGACTCAATCTTACAAGACCAACTTTCTATCGTTATATTACTAAATAAAATTTTGCAAAAGAACCCAATGATCTACGTAATAACTCACCTTTCATTATTCTAAGCTCATTCTTAAAACTTATTACTCGAAATTATCCATAGAAACTTGTCGAATTTCTAGCGTCTAGCTTTCTTAAATTATTTCTGAAGGGAATGTTCGACTAACTGTGTCATCGTCTAATTTGTAAGCTTCAACTTGAGCCTTCCTTCAAAATATACATCCAACTGAGAAATGGTCAAAGCCCAATTTTGAAGAGGCTGATTCCATTTTTCAGC
>Ga0209960_1002204_pt1 | contig 20304 bp, 28 predicted proteins | sample ThiBiot_500_plan_2_FD_183947 | JGI IMG/M metagenome (GOLD analysis project Ga0209960, IMG submission 183947) | Wastewater bioreactor microbial communities from Cape Town, South Africa - Thiocy_expt_500_plan (SPAdes) | ecosystem: Engineered > Bioreactor > Thiocyanate-remediating >...
AAAAAAAAAAAAAAAAAAAAAAAAAAAAAAAAAAAAAAAAAAAAAAAAAAAAAAAAAAAGAAAAAAGTACAATTATGAATACGAAGTAAAGAGCAAATATAGCAATCAGACCAATTTCAGCCTCAATTTCAATTGAACAACACATTTCAGTTGGTTCATCATCAAGTCCAGCAAGAGAAAGGCCTTGAAGTATAGCACATACAATCAATACAGGTATCATGATTATTGCTAAAACAATCGAAGGATATTTCCAAAATGCTTTTTTTTGGCAAAGAATTCGATAAATCCTATAATAACGAAAGATAAGAATGGCTGTAAAGAGATGAATCCCAAAGAAACATTGAGCCCAAACTATTGATTTTAATTTGATTTGGTTGATTGATTGATTGATTGATTGATTGATTTTTGAAATCTCAAGAAGATTTTTTTTTTTTTAAAGAAAAAGAAAAGAAATTTTACTTCCCCAAAATGAACAGCTACCTAGAAATGGAGTTCTAGGAATGACAATATTCATAACCTAAAAGAAAAATCACAAAAATTTGTTATTAGATTTCATTTTTCAATTAGATTTCTTTCATAATCTCATTGAAAAAAAAGTAAAAAGGAAAAAGAAAGAGAGAAAAAAAAGTCAAAAAGTCAAAAAGAAAAAAAAACTAACAGCAACAGAGAACCACCAACAAATGCTAGCGAAATACATTGCCCATACAGTCCATAGTTGTTTTGCTTTAATTGGTGGGAAGTGTCTTTGAGTAAAAGCTAAACAATTGACAGCAAATAATAAAACATAAACTAAAGCTCCAAATCCAAAAGTTAGGTAATCCCAAACCACAGGTTCTGAGTATTTACTTTGAGAAATGTCATAAACTGGCATCTTTACAAAAAAGAAATGATAACAATGATAAATAATCTAATTCAAAGGTGAGGTGTTTTGATAAGGTTTCGTCTTTGTCTTCAAATTTGAAACACACTGTTTTTATAGATTTTGATTTTGAGTTTGAGTTTGTGGGGTTGAACTATTTTATAAATGAGATTGTATCGAAAAAAAAGAAAAAAAAAAAAAAAAAAAATAAATAAATGAAAACAGGGGCTCAAAACCAAAAAAAAAAAAAAAGTTACGATCAAATCGTCGATCCAATTCCTATCAGATAACTCAGCCAATAGGATATTACTCATAATCTTTGATAAATAGTGCTTCAATAAAAAAAAAGAACCAGATCGCGATTTCAAGGAAAAATTTAGTTTTTTTTGAAACTGAATTTAATTTTTTTTGCTTGGGGTTTCTTCAATTGTCCTTTCTTTCCCTTTTGCTTACCTGGCTTGACTGGAATTGAACAATTCCCCTTGATTTCTTTTCAAATTTGAATGAAAAAAAAAAAAAATGAAATGAAAATCAAAAGAAAATCAGTAAAAATAAGGGATGACAAAAAAAATAGAACCTATAAAAGCCAACAAAAAACCTTTTCAATCCATGATTTGTAATTTTTCTCCTCTATCTGGACCTCTTTTTGTCGGATAAACTACAGTAGAAAAAAACAATTTAAATCTTCGATCAGAAGAAGTTTGAAGTAATTTTTCAAAAACAGAAAAAAAAAAAAAAAAGTTCAATTCATTTCAATAAAATTTTATTTTGCGTCTTCCATTTCTCTATCTCTTTCATCCTTTCTTAATCGAAATTCATCTTCTTTTCCTCTATCCCAAAAAGTTTGCCTCCGATCATAAAATGTTGAATAATGAATATTATCTGTTTCTGTTGTATTAAAGGCTCCCCAACCTCCTCTACCAATATCAAAATTTTGTCGATAATCATCTCTAACCTAAATCATTTTTTTTAAAAAATTGAAAATGATTGTTCGAAATAAAAATTCAACAAAATTGAACAAGAAAAATTTAAAAAAATAAAAATAAAAACGAACTTGTCCTCCAGTTCTTCCTCTTCCTAGTTCGCGTCCCTAAAAAAAAAAGAAGAAGAAAATGTTATGCTTTTTATTGAAAAAGAAGAAAACTCTCTCAACAAGAAAAATGAAGATGAAATTGAACTTACTTTTTTATAACCTCTATCCCAATCAGTTCTAATTATACGATCATCCAATTTAGTTCCATTAACATATTTCATACAACTTTCAGCATCTTTTCTTGTATAATATCTATGCAGAAAAAAAAAATGAATTACTTTCACAAAAAACAACTATCATTCTAAGAAGAAAAGGATAAAGAAAGGATAAAGAAATAGAAATCAAACTCAACAAAACAAAATCCACAAGGGGTTTTCTTATTTCGATCTAATCCCATAATTACTCTTTTAACTTCTCCAACTTTTGAAAATAATTCATAAATTTGTTCTTCTGTAGTATGAAATGAAAGGTTTCCAACATAAAGAGTTGTTGTATTTTCAAGATCTCTTCTCATTTCTTCAGCATCTGTCTATTTAGAAAGTTTTATCAATTTTAAAATCAAATTATGGTTTCAAAATATTAAATTAAGGAAAATGAAAAAGAAAGAAAAAGAAAGAAAAACTCTCAACAAACAAGAAAACAAAAGAGAATCAAAAGAGAAATTAAGATGAATCAAATTAGATCTTTAATTATAAATATTGGATATTTAAAGAAAGAAAGAAGAGAAAAGTTACAGGGTTTTGCTTGTCAATATAAGACGAGTAAGCCGCCAAATGCTGAACAATCTTCTCAGACGCCATTTTTTTCTTCTTTTTTTCTGTTTTTATTTTTCCTGATTCATTTTTTTTTTTTTTCAAAGTTTTTTGTTCTTGATGCAATGCATTGTTCTCAACCCAGTAACTTCGTTCTGTCTTACTCAATTTAATCCATAGATCTTGAAACTGTTGCAATCTAACACCAGTTTATTTCATTTTTGTTTTGTTGACTTCTTTCTTAATTGTAGTTTTTCAGAAGAAGAAGAAGAAAAGGGAAGTAAAAAACTGAAATCAAATTTAATAGTTTGTAACGAATTTCTACTACTTCCAAATACTTTAAACTTTTCATTCAATTTCAATCCCTATATCAATGTGTTCATTGAAGCTATGTTCCAATGTAATGTAATGTCAGGGTTCAAAGTGAAGAAAAGTTGTGATGGTGATGTTGGTATTGAGTAATATTTTGTTTGTTGTTATTCTAAACTATTTCATCATAAAATCTTTTCCTTCAATTATTGAATTGCTTGCTCCAATTCAACTCAATTTCAACACCAATTCTATTCAATTCAATTCAGTTCACTTATTTTCTATTAGATCTCACTTGCTTGATTTTCTTTATTCTAGTTTTTTCAATTCAAACTTTAAATTGCTTTCTACTTTTTTTTTGTTTTTTGCCCTACATTTTTAAAAAGAAATATATATCTTCACAAAAAACAATTTTTTTTCTTTCAATATCAAAACCCAATTTTAATATTATCTTTTATATCAATTAACAACATCATCTCAATATATTGTCAATTGTTTAATTTAAACCAAGAATACTCACATTTTTAATTCAAAATATCAATATTATTAGATATCTCAACTATCGAAATTTTTTTAAAAAACAAGAAAGTTATCAAATATCAAATTTTTGATAATTATCCTTCTAATTAATTATTAATCTTTTTTAAAAAACACATTTTTATAAAGCTTCAATATATATTATTCTTATCAATCAGCTTGTTTTTTCATTTTCAACTTGTTTCTTGTTTTTTTGGTTTTTATCAGGGTTAACAATGGCTTGCTCTAATTAAATTAAATTATGCATTGTCAAGAGAAAATTTATTATTTATTATATAGTTTTAATTATAAATATAACTTTTATTATTTTGAAAATTGTCTCAAACCTTTATTTGTTTGGGACTATCCTTTATTATTTTTTAATATTCGTCAACGGCATATCTTTTCGAAAGGAAGAAAGCCTCCAATATCTTGAGAACTCCTCAAATAACTAAAACAATTAAACAACACAAATATTCAAATTTATCAAATACAATGAATACAAGTGCAAAAGAATTCGTTCCTAATCAACTTACTTCAAAGAGTGATTCAATTCCTGGATCACAAAATAAATCATCTTCAAGGAATCGCCAAAAAGGTTCATTTTTATTTCTTTTTTATTATCTATTAATTTATTACAACAACAAATTAATAATATTCTTTTCTTCTTTTTTCTTCATCTTGTTAGGAGGAAACCAAAGTAATAGAACAAATCATCGTAATCAAAACCATCATCACCAAAATAAGATCCCAAATGAAAGAAAAGTATCCTCTTCAAATCAAAAAGTTCAGGAAATAGAAAATATAATAGATTCTAAACACCAAGTATTTTTTTTTTTTTCTGAATTTTATTATTATTATTATTTAGTAATTTTTCTTAATTTTGATTGATTCAAATAATAATAATAAAATAATAAGGATTCTCTTGAAGACTTGAGTAGTTATGGAAAAAAAGGAAAATCTTTGAATCATTTATTAAACTTTTCATTTCCTCAAAGAGAAAAAAGTGCTGGTTTTGTTCCTAGAAGATCAAAAAAACAATCATATAGCAAAGAAAGATATATTCATGCAAAGTTTGTTTTCTTTTTTTTTTTTTGATTTAATTGAAAAGTTAATAAAGATATATGCAAATAATAGCTTTAGATTTTTAGTTTCAGATCACCAAGATTACTCAGTTCACCTTGCAGATCCTGATATGAATGTTGATTGGGATTATGTTGAGCAAGTGGTAAAGATTTTAATTCTTTTTATTTGATTTATTTGATTTTGAGCTGTCATCAATTTTTCAATTTCAATTTTCAATTTTCAATTTAAATCAGATGGTTACAACATGTCAAGAACAATTTTGTCCTATTTGCTTAAATGAACCAACAAGTGGAAGAGTGACAAAATGTGGTCACGTTTTTTGCTATCCATGTATCCTCCATTATTTATCACTCGGAGATAGAAATTGGAGAAGATGTCCAATTTGTTATGATTCAGTTTATGCAAGAGATCTTAAACCTGTAAAAATTAATCATGTTTCTGAATATACTGAAGGAAAGAAAATTAAAATGGTTTTAATGCAAAAATTTAAGGTTTGAATTTTCCTTTTTTCTTTTCTTTTTTCTTTTCTTTTCTTTGATTCATTTTATTTATTCACAAACACTCTTTCTTTTTTTAAAAAAAAACAAAAAATGAATAGAATACAAATGTCGCTTTTAGAAAATCTGATTTTGAGGTCTCTGGATTTTCAACTCCAATGTCTGCTGATCATCCCTTTGCTCTCACTTTCTCAAAAATAGTCCTTGCTCCAACTCAAAAAGTTAAAGATATTTTATTCCAAGATAAAAATCACCTCCAGCTACAATATGAAGAGGCAGTTTCATCTGGAGAAACTGAATCAATTCCATTTATTGAACAAGCTCTTGCTTTAATTACAGTTTCTTTTCTTTTTTTTTTCTCTTCATTTTTCATGACTTTTTTCTTTAAAAAAAAAAAAAATAAATAAAAAGGAAAAACTTAAAGAACTCGAACAGAGACCAAATATTACTTTAGAGAAAATCACTCAAGATTTAAAAATTTCTAGAACTGAATCCACTTCCAGTCACAAAAGTGTTGATATACCTCCAAAAAGTTCTCAAACTCCATCCCCAAAAGTTTCTAGAACAGAATCCAATTATTTCTCTTCTGCTTATTATTTAAATGAACTTGAAAGTGCTTTTACAGATGAAGAAGAGGAATTTGAAGAAGAACTTGAAAAGAAGGGTGATGAAGAAGACGAAATAAGAGAAGTACTTCAACAAGAAATGGAAGAGGTTGAAGATGAAGAAGAAATCAAAAGTTCATTTGAAGAATCAAGCTCAGTAGAAAGGAAGAATAGTAATTCATCCCATAGCTCTTCCCCTCCTCAACAACAAACTGATGTTATATATTTTTATCAATGTACATTTTTCTCATTTCTTTCTTTCTTTCTTTCTTCACCCTTAAATTTCAAAAAAAAAAAACAAAAAAAAATTCAACAGCAAAGGATGGACAACTTCTCTTTTCGAATCCAATGAATACAAGAGCATTAATCAGAGAATATGGAGCTGATCATCTTCCTGATGAAATTGAGAGTACTATTCTAGAAATTGATGAGTTTAGCCAAACTGAAGTATTTTTTTTTTTTAATTCCTTTTCTCATTTCCAAATGTGAACTCCCTCAATAAATACCTAAATTATTTTTACTTTTTTTTTAGGAAGTAAGAAAAAGATACAAAGGAACTTCTCATTTACCACTTACTACGGAGTTTGCACTTTGTGAATTAGAAATGAAGAAATCATCACTTCTTTCAAATGAAATTTATAATGAATTTTCTCGTACAAATTTATTTATCAACTTTCATAATAATGAATAATTAAATAAAAACATAGATGAAATTAAACAAAGAGAACAAAAAAGAAAATCTAAAGCGAAAAAAGAACAAAAAGATAAGGAGCTAAAAGATAAAAATGATTTAAACAATCAAAATCGTTACCTTCGCTTTTTGGAAAGCTACTCTGAATCTTTTCCTTCTATGAGTCAAAGTTCATCCAGTTTTGTGAATGATGAACAAGCATTTCCTTCAGTTAAAAGTTCTAATCAAAACTCAATCCAACAACAACAACAACCTTCTACTTCAACTTCAACTTCAAATCCAAATTCTGTTGATGCACAAAAGCCTTCACTTTCATTTTCAGGAGCACTTAAAGGGCAAGCAAGTGAAAAATCAATCTTTAATGAAGACGATTTCCTAGCAATTGGTCAAACTCCATCCAAATCAACCACCTCCACAACACCACCAAAATGGGGACCTTCAATCAAACCCAAGGAAAAGAAAGTGGAAAAGATTGAGAAAGTTGAAAAGATCGAGAAAGAAGAGAGTTTTGAAAGAAATTTAGAAAGACCAGAACCTATTCCAATTGTTGGAAAAAAAGGCAAGAAAAAAACAGTTTTGATGTCAAACACTTTTCAACGCAATTATCATTAAATCAAGTTTTTTTTTGAGAATGTCAACTATCAACTTTTTAGTTGTTTCAATAATTCCAATTCCAATTTTCGATTAGAAGTAAAAGAAAAATTTAGAAATAAATAGAAATAGAAATGAAAAAAAAGAGTTTATTCTTTATTTTTATTTATTTGTTTAACTTTTGAGGATAGTTTTAATGATGTCAGAAACAGCAACAACTTTAACTGGATGAATATCTTCGTTTACAAGAAAGATTCTGTGAGCCTTTGTTGCACATAATTTACCAACAAGATGAGCAAGTGTATCATTTCCAGTGCAAGTGAAAACTGGAGCACGTTCATATAAACTCATTTGACGAATTTTGTTTAAAAATTCCATAATTGGTTGATGAAGGGATTCATGATATTGTAAGTATAACTATAACATAATTTGGGGGAAAAAAGAAAAAAAGAAGAAATGATGAATGTGAGTTTGACATATTGAATTATTAAGAAAAATAAATGAATAAATAAATAAAAGAGAAAGAAACTTTAAGATCAGATGCAGAGGTGTTTGCAATAAGTCTTCCAGTACGATCAATGACTCCAATTCCTGCTCTTCTGTTGTCATCCATTTTTGAAAATGCCATTAAGGCACTGTCTGTTTCATGGACAGTCAATACAGGGCTAGATCCAATATTGACTTCGTTGAGCTATAAAAAGGTTGGAATAAATATAAATATCTTTACAAATTAAGATAAGTAAATTAAATACCTTTTTAGCCCAAAGTGGTTCATTTTTCTGTATTCAATTTAAAAAAAAAAAGTTTGAATTAAAATTTTCTCTTTTTGCAAAAAAAAATTTTTGTTTTTTTCCAAAAAGTAAGAATGATAATTACACAATGATCATGAAGGAATTTAGCAATAGTTGATTGAGAAATGATATTTATAACTTTTCCATCCTCAACAACAGGAACTCTATGTGCTCCTGGAAAAAAATAAAAATGAAAAAAAAAAAAAAAATTAAAATCAAAAATATTAACTCGAAACAAGTAAAACAATATTGTTAAAGATTACCTGCTGCAAGTGTTTTACAAACATCCAAAAGGGAAGCATCATTGTGGACTGGTTTGAATGGATTTCTACGAGAGAGATCTTGATAATTTAAATGGGTAATTAATTAATTTGTTATTGTATCAATAATAATATTTTAAAATTTAATAAGGAATACAGCTAACTGTGATTCCTTCTTGGACACGATCATGCATCTTAGCTCCATGATTAACAATTTCTCTTAAACTTCTAACTTGTTGATTTTCTTTTGTTGCAAAAACAGCGAAAGCGACTAAATCACGAACATCTAAGAAACCAATATATTTTTTTTCTGTAGGATCCCAAACAGGGGCAGAAAGGATATTATTATTGACAATAGTTGAGAAGGCATCATCAATAGAATCTTTTGTTGAAACTTGGAAAATTTGTCCTTTTGTTACAGGAATTGAGTTGACCTTAATTTTAAAATAAACAACATTAATAAAAACGAAATTGATATGAAACAATTATAATATTAACAATAAAAGCTTACTTTTGTCTTCTCGAGCAAAGGAATGATTGTAGACATTATTTCTATATTATTTTATTTATTGTTTATTGTTTATAATTGTTTTAATACCCCAAATTCTTTCAAATTCTTTCAAAAAAATCAATGAAAATATAAAAATTTATCATTTATTTTATTTTACTTGAAGTATTTCATCATTTTGAGTTATAGGTATATATTCTATTTGTATTGAAAAAATGATCATCAAATATAAAAGACAAAATTATAAATTCAAACTGAAAAATTCAAAAAATTCAAAAAATCAAAAAAATTCTTCAATTTTTCAATTTTTCAATCATTTATCAATTATATAACTTTTCAATCAATAAAAACAAAAGTAAAGACTAGTTTCTTTAAAAGATGTATCTCAATCTCTTAACATTTTTCTTCAATTCATCAAATCCTCAACAAAAAATCAAACGATTATCAAACCAATATCAATAATTGATGGTGTTTTTCTTTTGCTTCCTTATGTTCAAAAATTCTTCAAAATCAAAAAAAATCTTTGGACAATTTTTATTCATAAAATCAAACAAATTATCCATTTGTGACTTCTAGTTTTTGAAAATAAAAATAATAGAATGAAATAGAAAATGTTCTAAATGTTCTAAATGTTGTTATAATGTTATAATAAAGTAACAGGAGGGTAAAGTAAAGTAACATTCGGGTTATTTTATTTATAATTTATAATTATTTTTTCGCTGGAATCTAAAAGGGTAAAAGCTCGAGATGTTGATTCCCTCTTCTTATTCTTCTCACTTTATCCTCCACTTGTTCTTCTTCAATGTCTTCAAAATTTAACTTCAATCAGATCACTCTATCAAAATGTTTGATTTTTTTCTTTAAAATTGATAATTATTATTTCTTTTTTGATGAAGAAAAGTAAGAATTCAATTATAATAACTTGTATTTTTTATTTTTTCGGTTTGCATTCCTGATCAGAAAATAACTGAAATTTTTTTCTTTTTTCCATCGTTGACTTCGATACTATGATTGTTTTTTTAAAAAATCTTCTTGAAATGTGTTGGTTTGAAATTTTTATTATAAAATCAAATAAAATACAGTATTCTTTTTTTTTTTTTTTCAACAACTAATTTACAAATTTTTTGGCTTTGATGTTTTCCATTACTTCATGGGGTTTTTTAATATACAAGTCTAACTCATCATCTGGAATATCTTCATTTGTGAGTTCGGGGGAATCATTAACTTTCAATTTTTTATTATGGGTCTTGCATAATGTTTCAATTTTTGAAATTGTTAAAGGATTTGATTTGAGTACATCAATGGGAACTCCAAAAAGAATAGCCTTTTGAATTGCAAAAATTTCTTCATTGAATTTCTCATCTTTTCCATTTTTATCATTTTCGTTTTCGTTTTCATTTTCATTTTCCTTCACTTTTTGATCATCATCTAATAATTGAAGATTGGATTGAGCCTTTTCAATTTTTTCTTCCCATAACTTTGAATTCTTGAGGTTTGATACATATGAAGAAGGAAAGAGAGCTTCTGGAGATGCTAAAATTGGATTCTTTTTCCTTTTCTTTGAATTTGGTGTTTGAACAGCCTTTTTATCTTCAGATTGAAATAATATTGGTTCAGATGTTTCACTTTTTTCTTCAATCCTATCTTTTTCTTGAAACAAGGACTCAAACTCAAAAATATCTGGTACAAATTGAAAGAAATTTTCTTCAGTGATCATATTTCCCCAAGGTAGTTGAGTCCCAAGATGAAATAACATGTTTTTAAGTTCAGCATACCTTGATCGAATTGTAACTAACTCTTGAGAATAATGTTGAAGTTTAATTGCTTGAGAAAAATTTAAATTTTTATAGACACCAAGCATTAAACAAATTGCAGCTCTTGCAATAGGTTCTGGACTTTTTCCTTCCTCAATTGAATCAAGTTTTGCTAAAGAAATTATCTTTGTTGCACCAGTGAGAATCTTGTGTTTATCTTCTCCTAATTCCAATTCATGACAAATTTTCTCCAAAAAAACAATTGGATCGATATCTGGAATTTTAATTTGGAGGATTTCTTTTACTTTCCGATAATATTTTCCAATTCGATACTTATCAAGTTCAACTAAATTCTATTTTTTTAAAACAAAAATTAAATATTGAAAATTAATAATCAAAAATAATAAATTATAAATAAAATTTACGGCAATATGAGAAAGAGAGACAGGTTTTTTATCTATTCTAGCTTGAATATAAAGACAACAACTCAGAACAAGATGTGAAACTTCTCCATACCTCCATTTTCCTTTTTCCATTGCTGTTTTGAAGAGGAAGATGACTTGATCTTTTGAATTTTTCAGTCCTAACCTTGCTGTGAATTGATTAACCTTTGATGAAATCTCCAACTATATTTTATATTTTATATTCTATTGATTTGAAATATAGAAAGAAAAAGAAAAGAAAAATGATAATTGGGGAATAATAAAAAGACAAACCTTTCGAGGATTATATCTGCCTAATGTATTCTTTGGAGCAAAAGGGTTTGAAAGGTAGTTCTTTGAGAACTCAGGATCACCTTGAAACAAGTTATTACTCTTCAATGAAGTTCCACATCTCTCATTAAACCCCCCTCTATCATGTTCTATTTCGTTCCTAATTACAGTCTCCTCCAACACTTGTCCACATTCAACACAAACTTTAATTCCAAAGTCAACTGACTCTGAGACTTTATGTTCACATCCATCCATTACTTTTTGGTTCACAATTATTATATAGAAATAAGAATAATAATTACAAGATATTAAGAATACAATTCAATAAACAAAAAAAAAAGTGACACTCACAAAAAAAAAAAAAAAAAAATTGATTCTTGATTATTTTGAATTGAGTTTGTAATAAAATGAAAAGAAAAAAGAAGAAACTTAGACTCAGTAAAAATTGAATTGAATTGAATTGATTGTAAAATATGAGATAAATGAATAAAATTGATAAAAAGAAGATATTATTTTATTTTATTTTATTTTCAAATGATTTGCAACTCGAATCTTTTGCAAAATCATCAACAAAAAAAAGTGTGACTTTGCGTTTTTTTTTTTTATGCAAAATAAGAGCAAGCTCCAAAGGTTCAAAAGCAAAGTTTTCTTGGGAGCTATCGAATCAACATAACGAACTAAAATTGTTACGTTAGAAGATGCAAAAAATTGCAGATCCACAAACTTTGATAACGTCTGTAAATGGGTTTCGAAGAATTTCGCAGGAAGTCTTATTTAGGCTTCACCAAGTTAATGAAGAGGTCCTCGTTAACCTCTCCCAAATGGACATCATAACACTGGGAGTGACTGCAATAGGGCAACAACACCATTTATCCAGGGGAAGAAAACTTGAATTAATTGTGTTTAAAATCTAGAAACTGATCAGAAAGAAGAACAGTAATTGCAAAGAGAGAAGTAGCATCAATGTCTAGAAATTGAATGTAAACTTATTAAGTTTATTTAAAAGCAAAAAAAAATAATGACTTACCAGCAAATCCAAGTTGTAGCCTCAATTTAAATCTTGTTTCATTTTGATTTCTTTCAAATGATTCTATTAATTTAACAATCTTCATATTTCCTGATTCTCTTATCCAACCGAGCGCAGTTTTTCCATGTTTATCTTTTTGATTAATATCTATTTCTCTTCCACTTGCGAAGAGATATTTCACAATTTCAATGTGTCCTCTCAATTTGATTGTTAAATTTTTGGAAAAAAAAAATAGAAACCAATTCCCAAAGAGTTCGTGAACAATGATTGGAACAAAAACATTTTATCTGCCAAAAATAACGCTGCCAAATTTTTCAAACAGGCAATCATAAAAGGTGTTTTACTATAATTATTTTCTTATTGATATCAACTCTCTTATCATTTAATAATAATTTCACAACTTCAATATGTCCACAATAACAAGCTCCATAAAAAGGTGTAAAACCATATTTACTTTCTTATTAATGTCAATTCTATTATCATTTAATAATAACTTCACAACTTCGACATGTCCATTCCAACAAGCAACACTCAAAGGTGTTTTATCAGTTTTATCTAATACATTGATATCAATAATCCTTTTATCATTTAATAATAATTTTACAATTTCAATATGTCCATTTTGACAAGCAATATGAAAAGGTGTTGTTGAATCTCGATTATCTTGCCAATTAATGTTAATTTGTTCATTTTGAAGTAATTCTTGAACTTTTTCAATATTTCCATCTCCACAAGCAAACCAAAGTTGTTTTTCCATTCCGAAAGTATCTTTTTTTTTTATGAAAAGAAATAAATTGGAAAAACAACTTTGGTTTGATGAAGCACAACTATTGATATTAACACAAGATCCTAAGGTCCTGCTTTCTCTTCCTTTTTCTTTTTTTTTTTTTAATTTATTTTAGTTTTAAAACAAAGATTTTTAGAATCAAATTTTTCAAATGATGAATTGGTTCATACTGCCTCTGATTGTTGAGAAGAAGAGATCTTTGAAAGAGTTGATATCAATGTTATTTTGCTTTCCCTTCGAGTAAAGATATCTTCTTTTTTCTGAACTAAAATAAAGTGAATCTGTGATGTTCTAACACAACTTCAACCCATTTGTATCCGAATAATATTCAAGATTTTCTTATTCAAAGTTGATAACAAAAGTTAATGATTGATTATGATTTATTATGATTTATTGTGATTCAGTGAGTTTTATTATTGTTTTGGGAAAACAAAACAAGGTCGAACTAGGGGGCGTATGTTCCCAAAAGAATCAAACAAAAACAAAAAAACAAAAAACTCAACCAAAACCAAAAATCATAAACCAATCTCCAATATAAAACACTATAAAACACTATAAAACACTATAATAACTCTTCAAACTCTCCTTTATGAGTTGCTTATATTCACAAATTGATTGATATTTTTGATTTTTTTTCAAAAAACTCGGGAAAGTTGAAAAGGAAACTGAAATATACTACTTAATTGTGACTTTTAAAGAGTAAATAAATAAAATAAAAAAGAGAAAAGACCAGAGAATGAGTCTTGACATTCTTTTTTCCCTTTGTTATTGTATGACCAGTCAGATTTTTTTTTTATATATAAGTTGATATATAAAGTTTTTTTTTTATATTAGCAAAACAGTAATTCTAATATCCTTACATTTTTATAAAAGTAACTAACATTTTTATTTCAATTGATAATTAGTAATTCCCCTTCAGTCTTTCAACTTTCCCAAAGGTATATTCAGTCTCCAACAATTCAGTCTCAAGTAAGAAATTTCTTTTTTTTTGAAAAAAGTCAATTTGAAATTAATTTGAAATTCTTTTTTGTAATAAAGGAATTGAATGAATTAAATAGTTTGTTAAAAGAAGAGGAAGTATTCAAACTTTTGAGTTTTTGACAAGAAATCTTTTATAAATTGAAGAAAAGAAATGAGTAGAAGAGAAAATTTTGAGTCTAAATTCAAAACTAGTGAACCTTTAATAAGGAATCCTAATAGACGATCATTAGTTAGGAATAGTGGACAATGGGATTTTGATATTGAGACATCTCCAGTCAAAAATGAAAATGGTATATTTATTGATTTGATTTGATTTTATATCTTTCAAATTCATTTTTTAAATTCAAAAAATTAAAATATAATATAATATATTGAAATAGTTGAAACAAATACCATTAATGTTTTTGTAAGGAAAACAATGTCTGCAGAGAAAATGGCATTTCAACTTTCTATTGAAGATACAGTTACAGCATTAAAAGAAAAGATAAGTCAAGTAGAACAAGAATTTGTGATTGAAAATCAAAAATTGACATATAGAGGAACTGCTCTTGAAGATTCAAAGACATTAAAAGAATTGGATATCCAAAACGATTCTATTATTCAACTTTTAATTTTGACAAGTTATGAGAAAGGTTTTCTTCTTTCTTTTTCAATTTTTTATATTTATGAAAAAAAAATTTTTTTTTTTCCTAAAAATTAAATATATTAGAAACATTAACGAAGATTAACAGTCTCTCACTTGATTCTCCAATTTTACTCTCTCCTCTCTCTCCTATATCCACTACATTTCCAACATCCCCAACTTCTCCAACTTCTCCTACATCTCTTACTTCTCCAACTTCTCTTACCTCTCCAAAAACTCCAACATCCCCAACATCTCCAACAACTCCAATACTCCCTATTTCCCCTACATCTCCTACTTCCCTCGATGAAAATTCGAAAAAGAAGAAATTGAAATCTCCAAAAGAAAAATCATCAAAGAAAACAGAGGATTCTAATCCAAATTCACCAGTAGATGGAGTAAAGAAAAAGAAGAAAGAAAAATTAAAAGAGATTCCTTTTGATGAGATAGCAGAAAAAAGTAGTGATAGTTTTGAGAAGAAGGAGAAAAAAGAAAAGAGCAATGGTCATACTGAAAAAGAGAAAAAAGAAAAGAAAAAAGAAAAGGAAGATAAGACTGGAGATGGAGTAAAAGAAAAAAAGAAGAAACATTCGAAGGAAAAGGAAAAGGAAAAAGAAAAAGAAAAAGAAGTCGAGATCGTCTTATCAGAAGTAGAACAAAAATAATTATAATTTCCATAGATAAATAAATTATAAAAATACTTTTTTTTTTGAAAATTTATTGGAAATATGTGCACTCTATATGATTTTATGTATTCTTTTATGAACAAAGTAAAAGCTTTCAAATTTTAGGGTCCCAAGAATCCCATTCAATTGAAGAGTTAACTTGATTAATTTCACTCCAAGTCCAAAAACTTTTTGGTTTGACATTATTGTAAGCATACTTCAAATATTCCTTAACAATTTCCTTAAATTCATTTGGGTCAATATTTGAAGAGTAAATTGATCTCAAGTATGGGTGAGCATACAAATCAGCTTTGGTTGGCTTGCTAGTATTCTCTTCCAGTCTCATAATCGGACCTGAATCTGTTATTCTAGGACCTTTCCAAATATATGGTTCATCTTGTTCTGGTTGATCATCTTTTTGATTCACCATTTCCCTCTTTTCTCTTCCTTTCAACGTTTCAATTTGATTCATTAACTTTACGAGATGTGTAGTTTCGATTCTTGGAAGAGTAGGTCTTGAAATGAGATCGACATATGTTGTGTATTTGAATTCTAATTCATATCTATTTCTATCATACATTGAGAGAACAATATCAAAGCCTTGTGTTACTGAGAAGAGGGCATAATAATGAATTGGTTCAGGAGTTTGAATAATAACAAGCCCAAGCTCTGGAATTTTTTCAATGGTTGATTTTTTTAATTGCTCAATCCCTTTCATCACAATGTTATATTCCTCCTTCCAATCTGCTCCAAATAGGTCTGGATTTTCAAGAACAGAAGCAAATTTTGGTAAAAAATAATCAAGTTTCAATTTACATCCCTCACTTTCGAGTCCACCGAATGGTCTATAAAATTCCCTTGCCTCAACAGTATTGATCCAACAACATACTTTTAAGGCATCAATAGAAAGCTTGGAGTTTGGTGAAAATTCTCTAAAATCTCCAACCTTTGAAACTTCTCGAAGTAATTGGTTATGTTTGAGAGGAAGTGATCTCCTTAATCCGATGGCATCTTGGAAGGGTATAAAGGTTGCTTTTTTTAATTCAGAAAAAAAAAAAAAAAAAAAAAAAAAAAAAATTAGGTTATTATTTTTTTTTAAAAAAAATGAAGAAAAAAATCAATTTAAATACTTTGATTTGTGTTATCATGAGGATGAGTATATGCAGCAAAGATTGAAACCAGAGAATCAATATCAAAATGGTTTGTTGTAAGTAAAGGTAAATTCAGAAGAGGGGAATTCTTTTGGATAGCATTCAAGACACAATCTCCACTTGTATCACCTAAAAAGATTTAAAAGAAGAATCGTTGATGAATATTTGCAATGAATCCATCTATGAGAAATGAAATAAAATGAAAGAAAAGATAAAAGAATCTAACCTTTAAGATCACTTGGAGTATTTTGTCCCTTATGATGGGTTAAAGTGGCAGCAAATGGGCAACTGCAATCAACAACCAACAATTGATCCTTCTCTGGTATTTCTTTTGTTGGGAATGGGATGATTGTCTTCCTCCTTGGTTTACGTGTGAGCAAATAAAGAGTGAGAGAGACAACTAATGCTAGGGAGATCCACGGGTTCATTGTGTTAAAGGGTTTGGCAATCACAAGCTAATTATTCAATAATCACTTCAATTTAGATAAAGTGTGAGAAAAAAAAAATTTTTTTTTTTTTTTTTTCCAAGAAGAATTTGATGAATTCATGGGAACTTTTTAATTTCAGATTGATTTGTGAATGATTTTTTTTTCACTTTTGAGACCCTGAATCTCCTTCAAGAATGAGTTCAAAAGTTTGTTTAAACTTCAGTAATACAGAGAGTCTGAAGTTAAAAGTCAAATTTTTAAAAAATCACTCTCATAAGAACTTTTTATAATTTCAGACTCCGTGATTTTTTTTTTTTTGAAATTTTGAACACAAATCTAAAGATATCAAACTGATATCAGTGAGATAAATACGAGAGATTTGAATAGTTTAGCTTCTTGTGTTAACCTTTGTATTGTTCTGATAAAACGAAAAAAAAAAAAACATTTCAAGTTGGTTTTTTTTTGATTACTAATTACATTGATTTTCTATTCACATTTTCCTTCAAGTTATTGCAATAGAGATATTAATGCCCTTAAATCTCTTGAAATATTTCTTGTGGCAACAGCATCACTTCGAAAATAATCCTTTGGAAATTGAGTTACTGAAAAAATAAATTCTTTTCCTTTAATTCCTAATTAAAATAACAACATTCAGATTTTTTTTTTAAAAAAAAAATGATTAATGAAAAGGAAATAGACTTTCAACAATTCTTCTCTTTACATTAATATCTAATCCATTAAAATTTTGAGAAGAGATTCCTAAATCTATGAGATTAGATTGACTCATTTCAACATAAATAGTTCCCGTTCCATCACCAATTGAACAAGTAAGCTTTCCCATTTCATCTAAATGAACAATTTCTTCAGATTTTTCATTTTTTTTTTTTTCAAAAAGAAAAAAAGTTATGTTAAGTACCAATTTTGATATCATAAATGATTGCAGTACATTGAAAATTTTTTAGAAGGGATGCCTTTTTCTAATTTTAAATTTTAAAATAAAAAATGATTACTTGATGAGAACAAAGAAAGGGATAAAACAAAACAAAATAAAATAAAATTGAAAAATGAAATGTTACCAATGAAATTGAAGAACAAACAAAATTACAATTTAAAATTCCTTTCATAATACTAAGGTTCATAATTTTAATAGACATACTCTTAGATTCCGCCAAATAATGTAAATTATCACTCTATAGTAAGTAACATCCATTTTTTAAAAAAAAAATTTTTTTTTTCAAATTGAACATCAAAGAAAAAATTACTTGAGAGGTTGAAAAACCATCAAGCAAAATGAATTGACCAATGTGAATATTTCTAATAATTGGAAAAGTCCAAGAACTAAACACTACTGATATTGAACCTATTTGATTTTTATAACATTGGAATTAAAAAGAGAGAGAGTGAAAAAGAACGATGAGAAAATTTTTGAAAAAAAGAACCTGTATTATCAACAAGAATGATATTGTGAGATTGAACATCAATTTTCTCAACTCTTCCGACCACCGTTATGTTAAGGAGACGAGGTTTAATATCACAAATTAAAAGACGATCTTGATAAAATCTATAGTCCAAGTTTCCCTATTTATTTATTGAAGATTAATCAATGGGGAAATAAAAATAAAAATAAAATAAAAATAAATAAAACCTTTGAATCTTTTGGAATAGGTTGAGATGTTTGAGATTTAGTTTGAGTGAAAACTTGTTCCTTTTTTTTGAAAGAAAATAAGTACGATCATTAAACAAAGAAAAAAAAGACAGAAAGAAACAGTTTCAATTTGTGTATCTTGATAAAAAATGGTTGTTCCAGTTCCATATAATAAAATGAGAGGAGTACCTGATCTATAATTACGTTACATTTCTTTTTTAACAATAATCATAAAAAGAATGAAAATGAAGAAAATGAAGAAACTTTACTCATCATCCATTCTTACTCTTTTTATACTTCGAATTTCGGATTGAGAATAAGCATCTTTGGGTGTAAGGATTTGAGGACAACAAAGACCAATAATTTGTCCCTATAAGAAAAAAATGAGACAATTTCATGGGAAAGAAAAGTTGTTGTTTTTTTTTGTAAAAAATCAAACTTTTTTGAACATTTCTGCTAAAGTGATCTGGTCATCAAAAAGGACAAATAGTCCAATCAAAGGATTTTCTATTGAATAATCTTGGACTGTCATAATTAATTGTTTAATTCTTCCAGGATTAGTTGACTTTGTAATTGAACCTATATCTAAGATCTAAAAAAAGGATGTTAAGAAAAAATGGGTCAAAAAAAAAAAATCAACGAAAAGAAACATACTTTTAATAATAAACAATAATCTGAATATTCATTAAAGGTTTCAATGTCAATATCCTTAATTGTGTGAACAAAGAGTTTTGAATGGAATTCTTGATCATATTCAAAAATTAAATTTGCAAATGGCAATAATCTTGGAGTAGAATTTCGATTGATTCTCTCAATTGGTTTTAAGCCATTCATTCGTGTTAATTGTCTTCCTTTTTGAATTAAATTTTCTGTAATGAGAAAGTAAAATCGTTGATGTAAATACAATTCTATTTTAGATTTTTCACTTCCATTTCCATTTCCATTTCCATTATCATTTGAATTTGAATTTGAATTTGCATCTATTAGTGTTAATATACAAGTATGTGTTCCTTCAATCATTTTAAAATCTGTCACAAGACACTCAAAAATTTCTTCAGCCATCACAGCATGTCCTGAAGTCAACCTTTCTATAGATGCTGTTTTCCTGAATAATTTAATCTATATTGACTATTTTTGAGTTTCTAATAAAATAATAAAATAAAATAAATAAAAAACCTTGAATGTTTTGATAATTCACTCAAATCTTGAAGTAAAGAGCTTTCCTCCCATCGTTTTTGAGTTTCTGAAAGAATAATAGTTTCCGTTAATCCAGATGGGTATTCAGTCAATAAATCACATAATGTTACAGCAACCCAACTCCATGGAAGAGCTATTATAAATAAATGAAATGAGATATGGAAGAAAAAAAAAGTTCAAAAAGAAATGAATAAATTACGTTGGAAATGCTCATTTCCTGTTGTCTTTGGTGAGTTAGTCTGATTCAAACGTGAAAGGATAGTATTTACAGCTTTTTCAAATTTCTCTTCAATGCTCATTTCGAAGTTATCCTTTAATTGTTGAGATTTTGAGATTATAATCAGTCAATAAAGATTCATCTTCTTTTTCACACAATCACAAAATTCAATGATTGATATCAATTTCTTTGGGTGTCTTACTTTTCAAAAACAAATCATTAAACATTCATTCTGATGATTTTCTCATAACAAATCTAAAGACAAAAAGAACAAATAATTTCATCCAATCTGAGAAAATTGGAGAAAAATGAAATCCTTCAACTGACATCAATTCCTTCATATTGTAATCTTTGATTGATTCATTTAATAATCCTTTGTTAATTAGATTAGTTAATCTTCTTTTGTGTTGATTTTTAATGTTTGAGTGAATTTTTTCGCCATGTTTTTTTGAAAGGTTTTGAACCTCAAAAACAAACAAAACAAACATGACCTGTCTTCGACCTTTTGTTGCTGAAGATCTCTTCAGAGTCAACAACATGTAAAGATTCTTTCTCTTTCTCTTTTCTTTCTTTTTCTTTTCTTTCTTTTCTTTTTTTTTTTTTTTTTTTTTTTTTTTTT
>Ga0209960_1002206_pt1 | contig 20290 bp, 17 predicted proteins | sample ThiBiot_500_plan_2_FD_183947 | JGI IMG/M metagenome (GOLD analysis project Ga0209960, IMG submission 183947) | Wastewater bioreactor microbial communities from Cape Town, South Africa - Thiocy_expt_500_plan (SPAdes) | ecosystem: Engineered > Bioreactor > Thiocyanate-remediating >...
TGATTCGCCACTGCTCTCGCCCGACGGCCGCCCCGCCTGCGCCTGGAGCGCACGCGACTTTGGCCCCAGCGGAATCATTGGCGACCCGCTGCCCGCCACGGCCGAACAGGGGCACGCCATCCTCGACTCGCTGGCCGTGAGCTGGGCCGCCGCCATTACCGAGCTGCATCGACTGCATTGGGCACCGCGCACTGAGCCCACCTGGGGCCGCGCCAATCACACCGGCCACGTGGAGCACTCCAGCGCACTGGCCTGAAACCTGCGAACGCCACCGCAAAACCTTTTCGCCTTTCCCTTCGTTGTCCCTTCGTTCCACCTCCACCCCCTACCGGAGTACCACCATGATGAAGACCGCCTCCCGCCTTTCCAAAATTGGTGCAGCCGCGCTGCTCGCTGTTGGTGCCGTCGGCACCATGTCGGGCACTGCCCACGCGCAGGAAAAGTTCACCTACATGACCAACTGGTACGCGCAGGCCGAGCATGGCGGCTTCTACCAGGCGGTGGCCACGGGCTTGTACAAGAAGTACGGGCTGGACGTGACCATCAAGATGGGCGGCCCGCAGGTCAACATCGTGCAGATGATGGCCGCAGGCCAGGCCGAATGCGTGATGGGATCGAGCGACCTGCAGATGATCCAGATGCGTGAAGGCGGCGTGCCTGTGGTCAACGTGGCGGCGGTGTTCCAGAAGGACCCGCAGGTACTCATCGCGCACGAGGACGTGAAGAAGTTCGAAGACCTCAAGGGCAAGACCATCCTGATCGCCTCGTCGGCGCAGCGCGGCTACTGGCCCTGGCTCAAGGCCAAGTACGGCTTCACCGATTCGCAGACCCGCCCCTACACCTTCAACATCCAGCCCTTCGTGGCCGACAAGAACACCGCCCAGCAGGGCTACCTGACATCCGAGCCGTTTGCGATTGCCAAGGCGGGCGTCAAGGCCAACACGCTGATGTTCAGCGACCAGGGCTACCCCGCCTACGCCACCACCATCTCGTGCATGGAAAAGACGGTGAAGGACCGCAGCGCCGCCGTGGCCTCGTTCGTGAAGGCGTCAATGGAAGGCTGGAAGAGCTACCTGGCCGACCCAGCCCCCGCCAACGCGCTCATCAAGAAAGACAACCCCAACATGACCGACGAGCAGCTCGCCTACAGCGTAGCCAAGCTCAAGGAAATGGGCATGGCCACAGGGGGCGACGCAGCCACCATGGGCATCGGCATCATGACCGACGCGCGTGCCAAAGCCAGCTACGACTTCCTGGTGGACGCGAAGCTCATCGACCCCGCCAAGGTCAAGCTGGCCGAGACCTACACCACATCATTCGTCAAAGACCTCAAGGTTCTGCCCTGAGCCCTGACAGCCCTGAAACAGCGGCCGGTGTGCTCCGTTGCACGCCCGGCCGCATCCATCGAAAGGCGACCATGACATCCCCCGCTGAATCTCCGCCGCTGGCACACGCCCAGGCACCGTTGCCCCATTTCACGCCCGCCGTGGAGGTGCTTTCCGCCGAAAAAACCTACCCCAACGGCACGCAAGCCCTGCTACCGGTGGACCTGACCATTGAGGAAGGCGAATTCGTCACCCTGCTCGGCCCCTCGGGCTGCGGCAAGAGCACGCTGCTGAAAATGGTGGCGGGCCTGCTGGAGCCCACCGACGGCCGCCTACACCTGTGGCGCAAGCCCGTGGCACAGCTGGACGAAAGCGGCAAGAAGATGGCGTTTGTCTTTCAGTCGCCCACGCTCATGCCCTGGGCCAGTGTGCAGACCAATGTGCGCCTGCCGCTGGACCTGGCGGGCGTGCCGCGTGCCGAGGCCGATGCGCGCGTGACCGAAGCGCTGGCGCTGGTGGGCTTGTCCAAGTTTGCCAACGCCCTGCCCCGCGCGCTGTCTGGCGGCATGCAGATGCGCGTATCGATTGCGCGCGGCCTGGTCACCCAGCCTGACCTGCTGCTGATGGACGAGCCCTTTGGCGCGCTCGACGAAATCACGCGCCACAAGCTCGACGCCGACCTGCTCGACTTGTGGCGTAAGAAGAAGCTCACCGTGATCTTTGTGACGCACTCGATCCACGAGGCAGTGTTCCTCTCCAGCCGCGTGGTCATGATGGCCGCACGCCCGGGCCGCGTGGTCGAAGAGTTCCGCATCGACGCGCCCTACCCCCGCACGGCCGACTTCATGGTGTCGCCCGAATTCAGCCGCTACGCCAAGCTGCTGCAGGACAGCCTGCTGCGCGCCAGCGTGGACACCGAGGAGACCGTGGCATGAGCACCCCCTTCCCTTCCGCACCGATGGCGTCGCCCGTGGTCACCGCCCACCCCGCAGCCGCCCCGCGCTCAGCGCCTGCACCCGTCGCTGCCAAACTCGCCGCCAAGGCCACACCCAAACGCCCGCCGCTCATGGGCCAACCCCGCGTGCAGCGCGTGGTCTACCCCGTGCTGGTCGGCCTTGTGCTGATCGCGCTGTGGCAGGGGCTGGTCACGGCCATGGAGCTGCCACCCTACCTGGTGCCCTCGCCCATCCTGATGATGAAGACGCTGTTCACCGACTGGGCCGCCCTGGGCGGCTCGCTGTGGGTCACCGTCAAGATCACGGTGCTGGCCTTTGTGGTGGCCACGGTGGCGGGCGTGCTGATCTCGTTCCTGTTCGTTCAGAGCAAACGCATCGAGACTGCCCTGTTCCCCTACGCCGTGCTGCTGCAGGTCACGCCCATCGTGGCCGTGGCACCGCTCATCATCATCTGGGTGAAGGACCCGACGGCCTCGATGGTGATCTGCGCCGCACTGGTGGCCCTGTTCCCCATCATCAGCAACACCACGCTGGGTTTGCGCAGTGTGGAGCCTGACCTGCAAAGCTACTTCCAGCTCAACCGCGCCACGCGGCTGCAGACGCTGCTGCGCCTGCGCATCCCGAGCGCGCTGCCTTACTTCTTTGGCGGGCTGCGCATTTCCAGCGGCCTGGCTCTCATCGGCGCTGTGGTCGCTGAGTTTGTGGCGGGCACCGGGGGCCAGGGTGCGGGGCTGGCATACCAAATATTGCAGGCGGGCTTTCAGCTCAACATCCCCCGCATGTTTGCTGCACTGCTGCTGATATCGCTCACCGGCGTCGCCTTGTTCGTGCTGATGGCCTGGCTCACCCGCGTCGCTCTGGGCGGCTGGCACGCAAGCGAAACGTCGCACGACTAGCCCTTTCAACCCCATCGCCAACACACCGCGCGCAGCCACTGGCGCGCGGCAAGGGCTTCCTTTTGCCCAAAACGGCCACCAGCGGCCAAGGAGATACCGACATGACCACCACCGCCCAACAACTGCCCGACCTGCTGCCCGACCTGGACTGGATTGCCGACCCGCTGCGCGTGGGCCGCCTCTCGCAAGACTTTGCCTGGTTCAGCCCCGTGCTCAAGCGCGACCTGGCAGGCAAGCGCGGCGACATTGCCGTGCGCCCACGCACCGAAGCAGAAATCCGCCAGGTGGTGGCCGCCTGCGCCAGCGCGGGCATCCCCCTCACCGTGCGCGGCAGCGGTACCGGCAACTACGGCCAGAGTACGCCGCTGCACGGCGGCGTGATCCTGGACCTGTCGGGCTACAACGCCTTTGGCTGGGTGCGCGGCGGCGTGGGCCGCGCGCAGTCGGGCATCCGGCTGGCAGACTTTGATGCGCAGGCCAAGCCCCACGGGCAAGAGCTGCGCTGGCTGCCCAGCACCTACCGCAGCGCCACGCTGGGCGGGCTGTTTGGCGGCGGCTTTGGTGGTGCGGGCTCCATCAACCACGGCCCGCTGGCCGCGCCCGGCAACGTGCTGGCCGTGCGCGCCATGACGGTGGAGCCCGAGCCCCAGGTCATCGAGCTGCGCGGCCCCGAGGCCATGCTGCTGCACCACACCTACGGCACCAACGGCATCGTGCTGGAGCTGGAAGTGGCCCTGACACCTGCCGTGGAGTGGACCGAATGCATCGCCACCTTCGAACAGTTTGACGCCGCGCTGGACTTTGCCGACCGCTTTGGCAGCGCCCCCGGGCTGGAGAAAAAAGAGGTGTGTTTTCTGGCCGCGCCCATCCCGCAGTACTTCACCAGTCTGGCAGAGCACCTGCCTGCCGACCAGCACGCGGTGCTGCTGCTGGTGGCCCCGCACTCCGAGGCCGGCATGCGCGACATGGTGGCCCAGCACGGCGGCCAGGTCACCTACCGCAAGACGGCCGACGAAGTGGCCAGCAGCCACAAGACGCTGCTCGAATACACCTGGAACCACACCACCCTGCACGCCCTCAAGGTGGACAAGGGCCTGACCTACATCCAGAGCGGCTTCAACCCCATGCACCGCCTCAAGCAGGTGAAGGCGCTGGAGGCCGCGCTGAAAGGCGAGGTGATGATGCATCTGGAGTTCTTGCGCACCAAGGAGGGCGCCTTCAACTGCAGCGGCCTGCAGATCATCCGCTACACCACCGAAGAGCGTCTGAACCAGATCATGCAGATCTACCGCGACCACGGCGTGCAGATCAACAACCCACATGTGTACATCGTGGAAGACGGCAAGCAGAACAACCTGGACCCGGCCGTGGTGGGCATGAAGCGCCGCTTTGACCCCCAGGGCCTGCTCAACCCGGGCAAGCTGCGCAGCTGGTACACGGCCGAACCCACAGCCCCCGTGCAGACACCTGTACGCCAAACAGCGTAGAGAAAACGGGTGGCGCGTGTCGCACCCACGGGCCTCTACCGCTTGCCTGCAGGGCATAATCAGCTACTCATTTAGTAGCAAACCATCGAAACATGCCCTGGCACGCCCGCCTTCAGCTCGACTACACGGCAGAACATAGCGCCCGCACGGTAGCCCGCTACGAGCACAACGGGCCGCTGCGCATCCTGCAAAGCCTGTACCCCGAGGGCGACGCCATCTGCCACAACGTGCTGGTGCACCCGCCCGGCGGTCTGGTCGGCGGCGACACGCTGGACATCACCACTACCGTGGGCCCCGGCGCCCACGGCCTGGTCACCACACCCGGCGCTACGCGGTTCTACCGCTCCACGGGCCCGCTGGCGCTGCAGCGCAGCCACCTCGCCCTGGCCGAAGGTGCGCGCCTGGAATGGCTGCCGCTGGAGGCCCTGTGCTACAGCGCCTGCCACGCCGAAAACCACCTCACCCTGAACCTGGCCCCCAGCGCTGAATGCATCGCCTGGGACGTGACCGCGCTCGGCCTGCCCCATGCGGGCCAGCCATTCGAACAAGGCCGCTTCACCCAGCACCTGGAAGTGCCCGGCCTGTGGCTGGAGCGCGGCGTCGTCGACGCCGCCGATGACCGGTTGCTGAGCAGCCCCTTGGGCTTGGCGGGCCACCGCTGCATGGCCAGCATGTTCTTTGCCGCAGGCACGCCCCTTGACCGCACTCGCCGCGACGCGGCCTTGGACGCGGCCCGCGCGGTGATGGATCAGCACCCCCAGGTCAAAGCCACCGCAGGCGCCACCAGCCCCAACGACCGCATGGTGGTAGTGCGCGTGCTGGCGCCTCAGGTGGAGCCTGCGATGAAGCTGCTCAAGGCCGTGCGGGTGGCTTGGCGGGAGGTGTTGTGGAGGTTGGATGGGGAAGCGCCCAGGATTTGGGCGATGTAGGTGGGCCGCGTGAAGCGGCGCATGTGCCCGACGACAATCCGGTTGAATTGAAAGGCTGTATGGACGCGCTTTTCGAACTGATCACTATGTTGGCGTTTCATTGGCGCATTGGACTCGCAGTGCTTGTTGCGCTGATTTCAGCCGTCTTTTTGGTTACAAACATCAGTTGGTTCACCAGGTGGTAAGGCGTGTTGCTAGTGATATTCAGCTTTGGCGCAGGGCTGATTTGGGAAAGCGCCCCAAGATCGCATAGAGCAGGCGGTGATGTATGAGTCCTGCGAGACAGGTGGTTGGCCTTTATGGTTGCCAGTGGTGACACACCTTAACGCCGTGCTGACCAGAGGCTAGAGGCGAATGTTGCGGTTAGCTAAATTGGGATCTCATTGCCACCAAAGCTGCCCAGCAGTTGCGAAGATAAGTCCCGGCAGAAAAGCAGCTCGAAAGAAGAACGGTCGCAACCGCTCGTGTAGCGCTTCTCCGCTAAATGTTTCCGAGTAGCCGCCAAGTTCAAACAGGGTAGCCCACGCGGCTAGCAATCCGCCAAAGACGCTCATCCACTTGCCAAAATCCAAAGGGAGCGTCGGATGAACTTTGCCAAGTACAGCAGCGAGTACAAGGCCCACGCTTGCAAAGGCAATCGTCGATATCAGGGCTGACAGCATTCCTTTTCTTAGCTCTTGGGCATGCTTCGCAGCACTCACACGGGCATCCGCCTCCCATCCAGCGCTAGGAAACTCGCCTTCTTCAAAGGCCCGTCGTAGGTCTTGAGCCTCCAAATTGATTGCCATTCCGTGAGAGACGGCCATATCCAAATAGGTCTGATGCCTAAAAAGAAAGCATATAAATGCTTTTGCAGTGGAGACTCTAGCAAAAGATTCGACCGTATTTGACATATGGCTTAACCCTGATATCAACTGTGAGCCGTCAGAAATTGGCGTTAAGCCATAGCTGACGTAGCGGGCAGCTTCAACAACCCATCCGCTTTGAACATGGCGCGAATCCCCCGCACCGCCTGCCGAATCCGCGCCTCATTCTCAATCAGCGCAAACCGCACATATTCATCCCCCTGGTCGCCAAAGCCGATGCCCGGCGACACACACACCTTGGCCTTGTCCAGCAGTTGCCGCGCAAACTCCAGCGAGCCCAGCGCGCGGTAGGGCTCGGGAATACGCGCCCAGATGTACATGCTGGCCTTGGGGCAGTCCACGGCCCAGCCTGCCTCAGTAAGGCCCTTGTAAAGCACGTCGCGGCGGCGCTGGTACTGGGCGGCGATGTCTTTCACGCACTGCTGGTCGCCCTCCAGCGCCGCGATGGCGGCCACCTGCAGGGGCGTGAAGGTGCCGTAGTCGTGGTAGCTCTTGATGCGGGCGAGCGCGGCCACCAGGTCGGGGTTGCCCACCATGAAGCCCACGCGCCAGCCGGCCATGTTGTAGCTTTTGCTCAGGGTGAAAAACTCCACCGCCACGTCCTTGGCGCCGGGCACTTCCATGATGCTGGGGGCGCGGTAGCCGTCGTACACGATGTCGGCGTAGGCCAGGTCGTGGACCACCAGGATGTCGTGTTTCTTGGCCAGAGCGATCACGCGCTCGAAGAAGCCCAGATCCACGCACTGCGCGGTGGGGTTGCTGGGAAAGCCGAAGATCATCATCTTGGGCTTGGGGTAGCTGCCGCGGATGGCCTTTTCCAGCTCGGCAAAAAAGTCCACGTCGGGCGCCACGGGCACGCTGCGGATGTCGGCACCGGCAATCACCGCACCGTAGATGTGGATGGGGTAGCTCGGGTCGGGCACGAGCACGGTGTCGCCCCGGTCCAGCGTGGCCAGCATCAGGTGGGCCAGGCCCTCTTTGGAGCCGATGGTGACGATGGCCTCGGTGTCGGGGTTGATGTCCACCGCGTAGCGGTCCTTGTACCAGTGGCTGATGGCGCGGCGCAGGCGCGGGATGCCTTTGCTGGCGCTGTAGCCGTGGGTGTCGGGCCGCTGGGCCACTTCAGTGAGCTTGGCGACGATGTGCGGTGGTGTGGCCCCGTCGGGGTTGCCCATGCTCATGTCGATGATGTCTTCGCCCCGGCGGCGGGCGGCGAGCTTGAGCTCGGCCGTGATGTTGAAGACGTAGGGAGGGAGGCGATCGATGCGCGCAAAACGGCGCTTGCCCTGCGATGCAGACATGCGGTGTGACTTTCACGTAAGCGCCCGGAACCGTCCGAGCGACGTGGCCAGCAGAAAGGCCGGCCCGCAGCCAATGTAGCGCAAGCTGCGGGCAGCGCTCCAGTCCTTTGTGCGCGGTGTGGCGGCAATGCCGCAATCAGAACGAGGGATCGCCGCCCACTCTACGATCGACGCATGAACACCACCCCACCCACCAGCCCCACCGCCCTGCCTGCCGACCACCCTTTTGCCCAGGTGCAGGTGCTGGCCTTCGACATCTTTGGCACCGTGGTGGACTGGCACGGCAGCATTGCGCGCGAGGTGCGTGCGCTCTACCCCCAGGTGGATGCCGAGACCTTCGCGCTGGCCTGGCGCGCGGGCTACCAGCCCGCCATGGCGCGAGTGATGCGCGGCGAACAGGGCTGGACGCTGATCGATGCCTTGCACCGGCAGATCCTGGACGAGATCCTGCCGCGCTTTGGCCTGAGCCACCTGGGCGAGGCCGAGCGCCAGCACCTCAACCGCGTGTGGCACCGGCTCCATGCCTGGCGCGACAGCGTGCAGGGCCTGACGCGGCTCAAGCAGCGCTACACCATCACCACGCTATCGAACGGCAACATCGGCCTGCTGACCGACATGGCCAAGCGCGCCGGGCTGCCCTGGGACTGCGTACTGAGCGCCGAGGTGTTCAAGGCCTACAAGCCCCACCCCGACACCTACCGGGGCGTGGCGCGGGTGTTTGACCTGCCGCCGCAGCAGGTGGCGCTGGTGGCCGCGCACCACGACGACCTCGCTGCTGCGCGGGGCTGCGGCCTGCGCACGGCTTACATCGAACGGCCGCACGAGTTTGGCATGGCACAGCCCAAGGATGTGTCGCCGCAGCCGGGCAATAACCTGCATGCCCAGGACCTGAACGATCTCGCCAGCATGCTGGGGTGCTGAACGGCCTGCGGTGCGGTGTGCGCCGGTGTGCGCGCGCTTCAGTGCGCCACCAGCAGTTGCACAAACATCTGTACCTTGGCGCGGCACTCGGCGCTGATGGAGGTGAACTCCAGCCCCGCCACCCATTCGTCGCCCTCCTGCTTGAGGGTGACGACGCGGGCGTACACATCGGCCACACGGTAGTCCACCAGCGGCAGTTCAAACTCCAGCTTGATCTCGCTGTGGGGTTCCAGCGGCTCGATCAGCTCCACGAGCAGGCCGTGGTAGCCGATGTCGCGGATAGCGCCGTGCACGATGTGGGGCACCACAATCTTGTCCTGCATGCGCTGGCACAGGCAGGGCAGGCGCGCGTCCACGCGGTGGCTGCGGCGGAACTCCTGGCGGGGCACCTTGAGCTTGTGCGACGGGATGGCGATCAGCTCGCGCAGGCTGACGGGCTGCGTGCGCCCCTTGACGAACACCTGCATGGGCGCAGACGCCGACACCAGCCCCCAGCAGCGCTGGTAGGTGGAGTCGCTGATCAGCACCTGGCCGCGCAGGCTCAGCGCCTCGATGCGGGAGGCCAGGTTCACCGCCTCGCCGATCACCGTGTATTCGGAATACACATCCGACCCAAAGCGCCCGGCCATCACGGTGCCGGTGTTCACGCCGATGCCCAGAAACACCTCGGGCAGGCGCTCGGTCAGGTGGGCCAAGTTCAGCTCGCGCATGGCAATCTGCATCTCCACCGCGCAAAGCAGCGCCCGGTCCACATCGTCATCGCGGGCCACCGGTGCGCCAAACAGCACCATGATCGAGTCGCCCATGAACTTGTCGATGGTGCCCTGGTACTTGAACACCACCTCCGACAGGCGTGCCAGGCAGCGGTTGAGCGCCGCAATGACCACCGACGCAGGCTGCGAGCCCGACAGCGCCGTGAACCCGCGCAGGTCGGCCAGCAGGATGGTGACCTCGCGTGGCGCCACCTCCAGGCCGGCGGCGGCAGCACCTTCGGGGTTCTCCATGCCGTGCAGGATGTCTGCCATCTCGGCCTGGGCCGCCTCGCCCAGGGGCTTGCCGGTTTCCCGTTCGATCAGCGCCTGCAGGCGGCGCACAGCGTCGTGGTGGAATTCTTTGTGCATGGAGGTCTGGGGCGTGGAGCGGCCGGGCTTTTGTGGGTGGGGGTAAGAACCTGTTCAAGAGGCAATGCCTGCCCTTCGCCACCCAGAATAGGCGCCGCCCCACGGCTGGTCAACCGGTGAAAACACTCCGGGCAAAGCAGCAACAGCGAGCGCCATGGCTACTCCTCACCATCAAAAACTGATGTGCGGAGAACGCGAGCAGCGTCCCAGTGCTGTCAGAGGGTGATTTGGAGTGTTTTTGGCTTCAAGCGCTAGAACCACATGCGCCAATAGCTATCATTTATGTAGCAATCGACAGATTCCCCACCTTCACCCGGCACTCACCCGGTCCACGCACACAAACTCGCCCACCGCACCGTCATAGTCCCACCGGGCCGCCACCCTTGCCTGACCGTCCAGTGTGGCGCCCGATGCCTCGGTGCTGAGCACCACCAGGCTGTTGGGGCTGCCGTGCCGCAGGCGGTGCGACACCGCCGTGCCTGCGCTGCTGGCCCACAGCCCGGGCAAGGGCTGCAGCAGGCGCGGCTGGTGCACGTGGCCGGACAGCAGCATTTGCGCGCCGGCAATACGCCATCTCTCGACGGCCTCGTCTGCGCGGTGGGGGCGGTGGTCGCGGTCCTCGGCATCGCGCGCCACCAAGGGGTGGTGGCTGGCCACGATCCGCCATGCACCAGGGGGCGCCCGCGCCAGCAGCAGCGCCACATGCTCGATCTGGGCGGACGACAGGCTGCCGCGCTCGTGCCGCCAGGCGCGTGTGGTGTTCACGCCCACCACGTAGAACGCCCCCATCTGCCGCACGGGCTCCTGGTCCAGGCCGAACTGTTCCGAGAACCGCTCGTACGAACGGCCCCAGCGCATCCACCACGCGAACAGGGGCAGGTCGTGGTTGCCCGCCAGCACCAGACTGCTGCGCGCATGCAGGCCCTGCACAAACCGGGCGGCCTGTTCAAACTGCTCAGCCGTGGCGCGCTGCGTGAGGTCGCCCGACACCACCACCATCGCCACGCCCAGGCGTTGCGCCAGCCGCTGCACAGCGGCGCACACCACCGGGTCGTGCGCACCGAAGTGCAGGTCGGACAGGTGCATCAGAACCGTCATGGCAGGGGGTGGCACGGGGTAGGGAGGCGCAAGGATCACTCCATCAAGCAGGCAGCAGGCCGGGCGCGGGGGTGGCGCCCGGCGCAGGCGTGTCGGCGGGGACGAAAGCAGCGGCTTCTTCAGGCGGTGGGATCTGCGATGCACCGTCACGCGCAAGTTGACTCGGTGCCACCAGCCACAGTGGCCGCGCACTGATGCGGAAATGCAGGGGTGGCGCCATCCATTCCCGCTCGCCGTCAAACGCCACCTTCACCTGGGGCGGCCGCCAGCTGGCGGGCGCCACCGACAGCTCAGAACAAGCCATGCTGACCACCGCATTGTCCTTGTCGAGCTGGCCGGTGGCCGCATTCCACACCGTACGGGCGATGGCCCAGCGCCCTTGCGGCTTGAGCATGACCACGGCCAGGTGTCCGCCGTCTGCCACCTTCTGCGCCTGCGGCAAGCCCATGCGGTCCAGCTGCAAGGGGTTGTTGCCCACAAACAGGGTGGTGACCAGGTGCTCTTCCTGCTGCGCCTCGGCGCCCTGGTGCGTCTTCATCACCACGCGCCAGCGGCGGCCCGACGCGGGGCGGAACAGGCTCCACACCGCCGCTGCCACGGCCACCCAGCGCTTGCGGCCAAAGCGGCGCGATGCCATCTCGCGGTCGGCCAGCATCTTGGGGTACAGGCCCACGCTGGCGTTGACCACAAACATGCGCCGGTTCACAAACCCCACCTGCACCGGCCGCAGGTCGCCCGCATGCAGGGCCTGCAGCAGATCCTGCACGGCGGCTTCCGGGTCCAGCGCCAGCCCGTGCTCGCGGCTGAAATAGTTGAAGGTGCCCATGGGCACCACCCCCAGCGGTACCCCGGCGCGCAGCGCGGCCGACGCCACGGCGTTGATGGTGCCGTCGCCCCCGGCGGCCACCAACAGCCCGCCGTCATCCTGCGCGGCCTGGGCAGCACGCTCGGCCAGCTGCACGATGTCTGCACGGCGGTCGGGCACATGCCAGACCACATCGTGCGTCTGCAAGGCGGGCACGCCCTCCAGCTTGGCGCGCAGCAGGTCCAGGTCGGCACCGGGCCGCCGAGGCACCACCAGGTGGATGGGGCCACGGGGCTGGGGGGGAAGGGTGTGTTCCGAAGGTGTCATGCGAAAACTCTGCAACAAACAAGAGCAACCCCACAGCGCGCAGAACAAATCGCAGCGGCCGGGCAGGCCCACAGGCCCACCCCACCATCGGCAAGCCCGTACGGACTGCAGGGCACTCCATGGTGACAAGCCATCACGCGCGGCGCAGCCGGTAACCACCCCTTGCGACTGTCAGCCATTGCCGACAGACGCGCTGTCTGCAGACTCGCAGGCCCCAATACACCCACCACACGGCGGGATGCTGGGAACTTCAGTACAACCCCGGCTTCTGTCACTGAGCCCCTGCGCGTTGCGGGTGCCCCAAAAGAGAAAGGACCCGCGATCCCCATGACAACGACCTCCAGCGCCCTGGCTGCCACCGACCTGGGCGCCCTGCTGGCGCAGCACCCCCTGGGCTGGTGGATGGCTGGCGCAGTGGCGTTTGCCCTGCTGGGCACCGCCGCGTTGACGGGCTTGCGCAGCCTGAGGCAGCATGTGGGCGCGCCGCTGGGCCGCGTGTTTCCGCCCCAGGCCCGCTGGGTGCTGGTGGCGGCCATGGCGGCCTCGGCCTGCACGCTGGTGTTGGCGGGAGCCACCCTGGCAGAGCTGGCAGAAAGCGGAAGCGCCCAAGGGTACTGGGGCGCCCTGGACGACGCACTGGCCGCCAGCCTGCAAGCACAGGCATCGGCCGCCGTACTGCAGTGGTTTGCCACCCTCACCCACCTGGGCGACACCTGGGTGCTGACCGCCCTGGCGCTGGGCGTGGCTGCCGCGCTATGGCTGCGCCGGCACCGCCTGCTGGCCACCGGCTGGCTGGTGGCCATGGCGGGCAACGGCGCGCTGACCAAGGTGCTGAAGAATCTGTTCGAGCGCGTGCGGCCCGAGCACACGCACGGAATTGCGGAGGCCAGCGGCTACAGCTTTCCCAGCGGACACAGCAGTGCATCGATGGTGGCCTATGCCATGCTGGCCTACCTGGCCACGCGGCTCTTGCCGCGTGCATGGCACCTGCCTGCGGTGATGCTGGCCGGTGCGCTGATCTTCACCACCGGCTGGAGCCGCGTGGTGCTGCACGTGCACTACGCCAGCGACGTGCTGGCAGGCTGGCTGCTTGGCGGCACGTGGATGGTGTGCACGGTGCTGATCATGGAGAGCGTGTCGCGCTGGCGCAGTCCAGCCCTTGCCACCGCTGCAGCGCAACGCCTCTGAGCCTTCAGATCGCCACGAGGTTGCGAATGCCCTTGGCTTCCATCTCGCTGCCCGGTCCACGCGCGATGACCTCGCCGCGCTCCATCACTAGGTATTCATCGGCAAGCTCCTGCGCAAAGTCGTAGTACTGCTCGCACAGCAGGATGGCCATTTCTCCCTGGTCCGCCAGCATGCGGATCACGCGGCCGATGTCCTTGATGATGCTGGGCTGGATACCCTCGGTGGGCTCGTCCAGGATCAGCAAACGCGGGCCGGGGGCCAGCGCACGCGCAATGGCCAGCTGCTGCTGTTGTCCGCCCGACAGGTCGCCGCCCCGGCGCTTGAGCATCTGCTTGAGCACGGGGAACAGCTCGTACAGGTGTGGGGGCACAGGGGTGGAGCCGCTTTTGTAGGCCAGGCCCATGCGCAGGTTTTCTTCCACGGTGAGGCGGCCGAAGATTTCGCGGCCTTGCGGCACAAAGCCGATGCCGGCACGCGCCCGGTCGTAGGGCGTGGCCTTGTCAATGGCTTTGCCGTCGAACTGGATGGAGCCGCTTTTGATGGGCACCAGGCCCATGAGGCTTTTGAGCAACGTGGTCTTGCCCACGCCGTTGCGGCCGAGCAGCACGGTGACCTTGCCCGGGGTGGCGGTGAGGCTCACGTCACGCAGGATGTGGGAGCCGCCGTAGTACTGGTTGATGTTCTGGACGGTGAGCATGGTGACTTGGGGTGTTTTTGGCCGCTAGCGCTAGTTCAATATGCGCCGGCAGCTATATTTTTGATAGTGAATACTTTTACCGGCCGAGGTACACCTCGATCACGCGCTCGTCGGCCTGCACCTGGTCGAGCGTGCCTTCGGCCAGCACCGAGCCATCGCACAGCACCGTCACCTTCTCTGAGATGGTGCGGATGAAGCCCATGTCGTGCTCCACCACCATGAGCGAGTGTTTGCCCTTGAGCGTGAGGAACAGCTCCGCAGTGCGGGCAGTCTCTTCATCGGTCATGCCGGCCACGGGTTCGTCCAGCAGAAGCAGCTTGGGGTCCTGCATCAGCAGCATGCCAATCTCCAGCCACTGCTTTTGCCCGTGGCTCAGGTTGCCCGACTGGCGCGTGACGCTGTCGGCCAGGTGGATGGTGTGCAGGATCTCGGCCAGACGGTCCGACTGCGCGGAGTCGAGCCGGAAGAACATGCTGGACTTCACGCCCTTGTGGGTCTTGAGCGCCAGCTCCAGGTTCTCGAACACGCTGAGCTGCTCGAACACAGTGGGCTTCTGGAACTTGCGGCCGATGCCCAGGCTGGCGATCTCGGGCTCGTTGTGGCGCAGCAGGTCAATCGTGGAGCCGAAGAACACCGTACCTTTGTCGGGCCGCGTCTTGCCGGTGATGATGTCCATCATCGTCGTCTTGCCTGCGCCATTGGGGCCGATGATGCAGCGCAGCTCGCCGGGCGCGATGTCCAGGCTCAGGCCGTTGATGGCCTTGAAGCCGTCAAAGCTCACGTGCACGTCTTCCAGGTACAGGATGCGGCCATGGGTCACATCCACCTCGCCCGGCACCGCCACGCGCGAGAAGCCTGCGGCGCGGCCGCCCGACTCAGTCTGGCCCAGCACAGCGGGCGCCAGCGTCTTTTGCAGCCGCCGCGCGCCTTCTTCCATCAAATCGGGCGTCATTGCGCAGCTCCCTTCGTCGTTGTCATTTTTGCTTTGAGCTTCTTGACCAGGCCCACCACACCATCGGGCAGGAACAGCGTCACGGCAATGAACAGCGCACCCAGAAAGTACAGCCAGAACTCCGGCGCCGTCACCGTGAGCCAGCTCTTGGCGCCGTTGACGATGAAGGCCCCCACAATGGGCCCGAGGAGCGTGGCGCGGCCGCCCACGGCCGCCCACACAGCGATCTCGATGGAGTTGGCAGCACTCATTTCGCCGGGGTTGATGATGCCGACCTGGGGCACATACAGCGCGCCCGCCACGCCGCACATCATGGCGCTGATGGTCCAGATGGTGAGCTTGTAAGGCAGCGGCGAGTAGCCCGAGAACATGACGCGGCTCTCGGCATCGCGCACGGCCTGCAGCACGCGGCCGAACTTGCTGCGCACCAGCCAGCGCGCCAGCAAAAAGAAGCCCAGCAGCGTGATGCCCGTCAGCACAAACAGCGTCATGCGCATGTTCTGCGTGGCAATGGGCATACCCAGGATGCGCTTGAAATCAGTGAACCCGTTGTTGCCGCCAAAACCCGTTTCGTTACGGAAGAACAGCAGCATGGCCGCATAGGTCATGGCCTGCGTGATGATGGAAAAGTACACACCCTTGATGCGCGAGCGGAAGGCGAAGTAGCCGAACACAAACGCAATCACGCCCGGCACGGCCACGATGAGGACCAGCGTGGCGATGAAGCTGTCGGACAGCGCCCAGTGCCAGGGCAATTCCTTCCAGTCCAGGAACACCATGAAGTCCGGCAGGTCGCTCTTGTAATTGCCGTCGCGGCCGATCTGGCGCATGAGGTACATGCCCATCACGTAGCCACCCAGCGCAAAGAACAGGCCGTGGCCCAGGCTCAGGATGCCGGTATAGCCCCAGATCAGGTCCATGGCCAGCGCGCAGATGGCGTAGCACATGATCTTGCCGAGCAGCGCCACGGCGTAGTCCGACAGGTGGAACACGCTGCCTGCAGGCACCCACAGGTTGAGCACCGGCGCGACGGCGCACACCACGATGAGCGCCACGATGAAGGCCGACCAGCCGCCGCGCGTGAGCAGCGGCGCGGGTGCGGGCAGTTGGAGGTTGGGAGAGGTTGGCGTAGTCATGATCTGTCGTCTCTGATGCTTCAGTCGGCCGTACGCCCTTTGACCGCGAAGATGCCCTGCGGCCGCTTCTGGATGAAGATGATGATGAACACCAGCACCGCAATCTTGGCCAGCACGGCGCCCGCCCAGCCTTCCAGGAACTTGTTCAAAATGCCCAGGCCCAGCGCGGCATACACGGTGCCCGCCAGCTGGCCCACGCCGCCCAGCACCACCACCATGAAGGCATCGACGATGTAGCTCTGGCCCAGGTCGGGCCCCACATTGCCCACCTGGCTCAGCGCGCAACCGGCCAGGCCCGCAATGCCCGAGCCCAGCGCAAACGCCATGGTGTCGATGCGCGCGGTGTTCACGCCCATGCACGAGGCAATGGGGCGGTTTTGCGTCACGCCGCGCACGAACAGGCCCAAGCGCGTGCGGCCAATCAGGTAGCCCATGCCCAGCAGCACGGCGATGGCAAAGCCGATGATGACGAGGCGGTTGTACGGCAGTGTGAGGTTGGAGAGCACCTGCACACCACCGCTCATCCACGCGGGGTTTTCCACGCCCACGTTCTGCGCGCCGAACAGGCTGCGCACCAGTTGCATCAGCACCAGGCTGATGCCCCAGGTGGCGAGCAGTGTCTCCAGCGGGCGGCCGTACAGAAAGCGCAGCACGCCACGCTCCAGCACAGCGCCTACGAGGGCCGATGTGAGAAAGGCCAGCGGCACCGCAGCCACCAGGTACCAATCGAAAGCGCCTGGAAAGAACTTCTGGAACACGCCCTGCACCACGTAGGTGGCGTAGGCGCCGATCATCATCAGCTCGCCGTGGGCCATGTTGATCACGCCCATCAGGCCGTAGGTGATGGCCAGGCCCAGCGCCACCAGCAGCAGGATGGAGCCCAGGCTGATGCCCGAAAACGCAGCGCCCAGGCGTTCGCCCCAGGCCAGTTGGTCGTCCAGGGTGCGCAGTGCGGCCTGCAGGGCGGCCTTGACCTTGGCGTCTTCCTCCACCGCCACGCGCTCGTTCAGCAGCAGGCGCGTGTCGGGCGTGGCGCTGGCCGACAGGGCCTGCGCGGCCGCGATGCGTTGCGATGCGTCGTCGCTGCCCAGCAAGGTGGCGGCACGCGCCAGCTGCAGCTGGGCCTTGATCTTGTCGCTGGTTTCCTGCGCCAGGGCTTTATCGAGCAGCGGCAGGCGGCCTGCTTCAGGCTCTTTGGTCAGTGCCTTGGCGGCGGCCATGCGCTGGGCTTCGTCCTTGCCAAACAGCGCCAGGCCCGCCAGGGCCGTGTCGATCTCGCCGCGCATGCGGTTGTTGTTGATGATGTCTTCGGCATCGGCAGGCAGCGGCACCTCGGCGCCGGTGACGGGGTCGATGCCCTTGTCGTCCCGCACAATCAGGGCCTTGCCACCGGCCACCTTCACCGCATCATCGGCCAGCGCCTGCAGGAAAGCAGCGGTGCGCTCGCTGGGGTCGATCACGGCCTGCTGCACGGCGGCCACGCGGTCGTCGGTGTCGCCAGCGGCCATGGCCAGGACCTGCTCGGCAGTGAGTGCGTGGGCGCTGCCAGCCATCAACAGCAGGCTGGCCCACAAGGCCAGTAAACATCGCAACATAGAAGAATCCAATGGGCCCGCAGGGGTTTGCGGGCAGATCACACAAAGAAAAAGGAGGGCACGCGCCCTCCTTTCTTGGGCACTGCGAGAGTGCTTACTTCTTCTCGGGCTCGTCCTTCTTCTTGTCGTTGCCTTCGATGTACGGGCTCCATGGCTTGGCCTTCACAGGGCCAGGCGTCTTCCACACCACGTTGAACTGGCCGTCGGCCTTGATTTCGCCGATGAACACGCTCTTGTGCAGGTGGTGGTTCTTCTCGTCCATCTTGCTCACGATGCCCGACGGGGCCTTGAAGGTCTGGCCGGCCATGGCGGCGATCACCTTGTCCACATCGGTGCTCTTGGCCTTTTCAACCGCTTGCTTCCACATGTTGATGCCGATGTAGGTCGCTTCCATCGGGTCGTTGGTGAGCGGCTTGTCCTTGTGGCCGGCAATGCCCTTGGCCTTGGCGTAGTCGCTCCACTTCTTGATGAAGGCGGTGTTCTCTGGGCTCTTGATGGACTGGAAGTAGTTCCAGGCGGCCAGGTGGCCCACCAGCGGCTTGGTGTCCACGCCGCGCAGTTCTTCTTCACCCACCGAGAAGGCGACCACCGGCACATCCTTGGCCTTCAGGCCTGCGTTGCCCAGTTCCTTGTAGAAGGGCACGTTGGAGTCGCCATTGATGGTGGAGACCACAGCCGTCTTGCCGCCCTGGCTGAACTTCTTGATGTCGGCCACGATGGTCTGGTAGTCAGAGTGGCCGAAGGGGGTGTACTTTTCATCGATGTCCGAATCCTTCACGCCCTTGCTCTTGAGGTAGGCGCGCAGGATCTTGTTGGTGGTGCGGGGGTACACATAGTCGGTGCCCAGCAGCACCCAGCGCTTGGCGCCGCCGCCGTCCTTGCTCATCAGGTAGTCCACCGCGGGGATGGCCTGCTGGTTGGGCGCGGCACCGGTGTAGAACACGTTCTTGGACAGTTCTTCACCTTCGTACTGCACGGGATAGAACAGCAGGCCGTTCATTTCCTCGACCACAGGCAGCACCGACTTGCGCGACACCGAGGTCCAGCAGCCGAAGATGACCGAGACCTTGTCCTGGCCCAGCAGCTGCTTGGTCTTTTCGGCAAACAGCGGCCAGTTGGAGGCCGGGTCCACCACCACGGGTTCGAGCTTCTTGCCCAGCACGCCGCCCTTGGCATTGATCTCGTCGATCGCCATGAGCACGGTGTCTTTCAGCACGGTCTCAGAGATGGCCATGGTGCCCGACAGGCTGTGCAGGATGCCGACCTTGATCGTGTCCTGGGCGTGGGCTGGCAGCGCAGACAGGCCAGCGAGCGTAGCGACGGCCGCGAGGGCCTTGAGGGAATAACGACGTTGCATGTGTGCTTCTCCGGTGGTGGTTTCAATCAGGGAATCAATCAAACCGCTTCGCCCGGCGGGCCCCGGTGTGGAGCCGCATTCGATCGGGCGATGGAATGGATTCTGGAGAGCGGGGCCCGTTGGCGAAATACGCCGGGTGGCGTACACGCACCGCTGCGGGGCTGCTCCCCACGGGGCCGTTGTGTGGCATCTCACTGCCACCGACAGGCGCAACAAGGGAGCCGGAGTCGGCAACGCGATTACTATCAAAAAGATAGCTGATGCCACATAGAGCACTAGCGCTACCGGCCCATTTCATCCAAAAACCTTGACCAGCGAAGGTTGTGGAGCTTCCGTAGAATCTGCGGGTTTTCCCTAGTTTTCGCACGCCAGGCCTCTGTCGGCCCGGTTGCTGCCCCTCTGCCCCCGCTGCACTCCATGAACCTCCCCCTGCTGGCCCTGGCCATTGCCGCTTTTGGCATTGGCACCACCGAATTCGTGATCCTGGGGCTGCTGCCCGAAGTGGCGGGTGACCTGTCCGTCTCCATCCCCGCCGCCGGCATGCTGGTGTCGGCCTACGCCCTGGGCGTGGCCGTGGGTGGGCCGCTGCTGGCAGTGGCCACCGCGCGCTGGCCGCGCAAGACCACGCTGACCTGGCTGATGGTGCTGTTCATCATTGGCAATGTGGGCTGCGCGTTGGCGCCCAGTTATGCGTGGCTGATGGTGGCGCGTGTGGTCACCTCGTTCTGCCACGCGGCGTTTTTTGGCATTGGTGCCGTGGTGGCGGCCAGCGTGGTGGAGCCGCACAAGCGCGCCCAGGCCATGGCGCTGATGTTCACCGGGCTCACGCTGGCCAACGTGCTGGGCGTGCCGCTGGGCACGTTGTTGGGCCAGCACCTCGGCTGGCGCTCCACCTTCTGGGCAGTGGTGGCGATTGGGGTGCTGGCCGTGGCTGCCGTGGTGCGCTGGGTGCCGCACCTGCGCCACCAGATCAGCGGCAGCGCGCTGGGCGAGTTCCGCGTGCTGCGCATCCGCCAGGTGTGGCTGGCGCTGGCGGTGAGCGTGCTGGCCTCCACCAGCATGTTCACGCTGTTCACCTACATCACGCCCATCCTGCGCGACGTGACGGGCGTATCGCCCCACAACGTGAGCGGCGTGCTGCTGCTGTGCGGCGTGGGCCTGACCATTGGCAACCTGCTGGGTGGCCGCCTGGCGGACTGGAAGCTGCTGCCCTCGCTGATGGGCATCTTCGCCGTGCTGGCGGGGGTGTTCGTCACCGCCTTCTATTTCTTCCGCATGTATTTCCTGGTATTCCACGGCAAGGAACGTTTCCATCAAGGGCATGGGCATGGGA
>Ga0209960_1002207_pt1 | contig 20277 bp, 24 predicted proteins | sample ThiBiot_500_plan_2_FD_183947 | JGI IMG/M metagenome (GOLD analysis project Ga0209960, IMG submission 183947) | Wastewater bioreactor microbial communities from Cape Town, South Africa - Thiocy_expt_500_plan (SPAdes) | ecosystem: Engineered > Bioreactor > Thiocyanate-remediating >...
AGTTTTGTGAAAGTATTGTCAGACATATTTTTTAATAAAAAAATATATATTTTATTTTTTATTTTTTCCAATAAGAATAATTTTGTAAATTATGACCTTTAATAATAGAAATAGGTTCCCAAGAATTAAAATCATCACCAAAACCTAACCATTGAACTAAAACTTTATTACCTCTTTTATCAATAATATCATGAATTTTCCATTCACGATTATCAACATCACCAGAAACTTTAATAAGTTCAGGTTCATAGAATCGACCATTAATAATGTTATTATTTAAATCAATTAAAGAATAAGTAAAAGGTTCAGTAAGAAAAACTTTATGAATTTTAAAAATTTCAAAAGTATATTTATCATCAACAGAACGAGCAAAAGTGTGTCGATTACGAGTAATACGAACATAATCATCAACATGAAATTTAGGAATAGTAGGTAAATGTTTTAAATTACGTTTATTAGAATTAGAATTAGAAACAGCAGTTAAAACATTATCAGAATTAACATTAAGAGGTTTCATTTTGATAACAGAATGAAAAGTATTATTATAATTATAAACAATATCTTGTAAATGGTCAATATATTTATAATTACCACGAAGAGTAAAAAGTTTAGTCATTCTTAATTTTAAAGTTAAATGAAAACGTTCAACAATAGCAGCATTAGAATTAGTAGGAGGAATAAAATGAATAATATTATTATTTTTGAGAAATCTTTGAAAGATTTGATTAGTAAATTCAGAACCAATATCAGTTTGTAAATATTCAGGTTTACGTTTAGAAGTAGTAAGAATAGATTGAAAAGCATTTTTAACAGTTTCAGCAGTTTTATCTTTAATAGCACGAGCAAAAGCAAATCGAGAAGCAACATCAATAGCAGTAAATAAATATTTAAAACCATCATTATCATTAGCATAAAGTTGTAAATCAACTAAATCAGCTTGCCATTGATAATCTAAACCAATAGATAAAGTTTTCATAGTAGGAAAACGATGAACATTTTTAGCATTAACAGTATAACTATCTAATTCATGAAGAGCATCTTCAACAATATCAGGGTCAGCATTAATTTTTTTAGCAAATTCAGTTTTACCAATCAAACCAATTTTAGGATTTTGATATAAATCAATAATTTCTTTTTTAGAGTAATGATTAAATTCACTCATTTTTTATTCAAGATAAATGATTCTAAAGTTTCTAATCGATTTTCTAATTCAATATTTTTAGCAGATAATTGTTGAACAGATTTAATTAAAATAGGAATTAATTCTGTATAATTAAGAGAATAAGTATCATTTTTTTTATTCATTTTGACAATTTCCGAATTATTGACTCCAAATGAATCTAATATTTGTTCAACATCTTGTGCAATTAAACCATATCTATTTTTTTTATCAGTATCTTTAATAAAATTATATTTTTTAGGTGTTAGTTCATTAATAAAATTTAAACCTAAATCAATATCAAGAATATTTTCTTTTAATCTAACATCTGAAGGAGGAATTGTGGCAACTTCAACATCGTTAATATACATTGCATCTGTAGCATAAACAAATTTTGTGTAAAGAGCAAACCATTTATAATCAATATGTCCTAATGTTGCACCTAATGTTGTTTTTGGAGTAAATTGTTGACCATTAAAATAAACAAATTGTGAACCAGCTAAAGCTTCAAAACCAATACCATAAGTTTTATCGAGATAAATCCTTTTAATGTAAAGGTTATTAAAACTGTTGTAATAACTACCTAAATCAAGAATATCAGTAGGTTGTTCAGGTCTAAGACTTTTATTAATATTTAATATACGTCCATCAAAAATCAATTTAGCTTCAGAAGAAATACCGCTACCATCACGACCAATAAAAGATATAGTTGCACCAACATTGATTGAAGTTGAAGTATTTCTTATTGTAAACATTGTTGCAGAACCATTATCATATCGACCTTGAATTTCAAGTTTACCATAATCTAAATTATTACTTGTTTTACCTTTAACAAGAACAGTATCACTTCCAACAGAAAATATTTTCGTATAAATATAGTTAAATGGATAATTATAACTTCCTAAATCAATATTGGTGCTAATTCTTTCAGGAATAAGTGTTCTATCAATATAAAGATAAGTTCCATCATAACCATAAATTCCACTTGTAGATAATCCACTATTATTTTTACCATTAAAGGTAATAGCAGTTCCTGTGTTAATACTTGTTGAAGTATTAATCAAATTAATTAAATTAACATTTCCACCACTAAATTTTTGAATAGTAATATCTGATGTAAAAGTTGGTTTTACTAAGACAGCATAATTTGATAAAGTTGTTGATAAAGAAGAATTAGAAACATAATTATTTAACGAATTTTCAGGAAAAGGAATATTATTTGTTGTAGAATCAGTATAAGTTATAACAAATTCATCTTCATCATTATCGAAAGTAATATTATCAACACCTTTACCATCATTTCCTTTAATTCCAGGAGGTCCTCTTGGTCCTGGCTCACTTGAACCTTCATTTTTTTTATATCCAAATATATTAGACATTTTATATAATTGAAAAAAGTAAAAGAAAAACAGCATCCATGTTTGTTTTGTTTATTATTTTGAGAAAAATGAAAGATAGGTCAAAATGGGTCAAAATAGGTAAAAATTGCGTTTTTAGGCCTATACATAGCCTACTTATGGTTCGAATTTACACGAAATGTGTCGGTTAATGTAAAACAATATATTTTACATCTTTTGGCTGATTTAGATTTTCAAGTTAAATAATTACATTTTGAGATATTTCGATTTATATTTATGGCGGGAAATTATGTCATCATAACAAGAAAAACAAAAAAAAAGAAAAAATCATTTTAAATTTTCTCAAGTATAAAAAAAATGAAAAGAAAAACAGAATTAACTGCTGATGATGTGTTTGGGGATGATTGTAAACGTTTCAAACAAGATTCTCAACGTATACAACAAGAAAAAGATAATCAAGACTTAGAATTCATGATAATAGAACCGACTTTTATAGATGGTGAATGTCATTATAAGATTCCAAAAATGGAAGGTAAAAGAATTGAAGGTGTATATATGACAATTAATACTGAGCTTATTGAACCAATAGAATATCAGGGAAGACTTTTAACTTCTATAGATGAGTTGCTTCTACCAGATGAAAGAATTAGAAATAATATAGATGAAAGAGCTAGAAATACTATAGATGAGATTCTTAAAATAAAACCAAAAGAAAAGAAAAGTTCAAAAGGAAAAAATAAATCCAAAAGAAAAAAATAAATTCAAAAAAAATTTTTTTTTGATATAAAAAAAACATGTCAGTCTTGAAAATTGAAAGATACAACTCAAATTTAAACTCAGCTAAAGTTTGGAATAACAATAAAATATATTTCAAATTCGAAAACAAAGAACCATTAATTGAATTAAAAGTTTCAAAATGTAGAATTGCAAGAAGAGGAGAAGAAATATATAAACATGAACTAAATGTTGAAATTGATGAAACAACAAAAGAAAAAATTAATGAAATTACTAAAGATATGGCTAAATTAGTATTATCTCATACAGATAAATATAAAAGTATTGAAGAAGTATTAGAAAAAATATATCCATTAACTTGGAAAACAAAAACAGGATTAGAATTACTAAATATAAAAATAGATAATAATTCGAAATTTGAACTTTATCAAAATGGCAGGTTCGATAAAGTTGATATAAGAGAATTATATTATAATGATTTAATTTCTTGTGTTGTTTTTTCAATAAGTAATGTTTATCTTGGAGAAAATAATATATTTCCACAATTATCTTTAAAGAAAATAGTAGTAGTAAGTAAACAAAGATATGAAAAAGAAATTGAAACAGGAAATTTAGAATACTTGATTGAATATTTACAAAATATGGGAATATCAAATGAAAATCCTTATGAAACAATGAATAAATATCTTAATAAATAATTTTTAATTCTATTAGAATTAAATAAATTTTATTTACAATAGTTATAATATAAATGTCTATGTTGTTCATTATCTAATACACCTCTTCTTAATAATTCATCAGAAATATAAACAATTTCATTTTTCATTGCATTACTTCTTTTTCTTTTCTTCATTAATTTATATAATTCTGAAGCTAATTGTTCATCAGATGATTTAAATAAATCAATTCCTTCTCCTTGATTTGAAATACTATGAATAAAATCATCATCAACTGTTCCTGATTCTTTTAACTTGTTTAAAATATAAGCAATTTCAGAAGTTATTTTACGAGAATTATTTCCTGCTTGTTTTGATGATAATAATAAATTTAATCTATCTTTTAATGCATCATTCGAACTAATAAATTTACTTGGTGTATCAACAAGAATTCTTCTATTATTTCCTGGTGGAATTCTAATACCAACTTTTTCAATTAACTTTGTATAAAAATCAACATCTTGTTCATTAAGATTATTTAAAACATTATTTCCAACTGTTTTATCTTGAATTAATGCTCTTAAATTATTTGATATTCTTGTATCTAATATTACATTTTTCTTTGAATCATATAATACAAGTCTATTTCTATTTAAATCTGGAATTGAAACAAAATAATTTCCAAAAGCTCCATTATCTGAAACATTTGATTGAACTATTTTCTTTTCTCTTTTCTTATAACCTGCACCTTCTTTTAACATTTCATTGATTTGAGTTCTAGTAAATGGCTTAAACTGTTGACTAATTCTATAAGCTAAAGATTGTTTTGGAACATCTTTCCAATCTCCTAGACCTGTTTGTAAAAGAATAGAAAGATAATGTTTGAAATCATTATTAGTTATTTCTGATTGTTCTAATTGTTCTAATGTTGCATTTTTTAATGATTTTAATCCAGAGTCATCTGTTCCATCTTTTTTTTCATCATGTGCTAATAAAAATGCTAATCCAGGAGTTAATTTAGTCTTATATACCACATTATTATTCCAATCTAAAATACTAATAATACCTTCTTTCAATTTACCTGGTTGTAAATAGCCATTACCTATATTTAAACCTGTTTCATTCATATTCGGTTGTAATACATATTCACTATCTCCACTTGATGGAGATTTAACATTTTCAAATTGTTCCAAATTAGCATAATTCATTAATTGATTATATTTGGATTCAATATTTTGATTTATAGTAAAAACAGCATTTTCAAATTCTTGAGTTATAACATTACGTGGATTTAAGTCATATAATGCTTTATAAGTAAGTGTGTTTTCTGGAATTTCTTTAAGATTAAATCCTGTTTTCTCTAAAATCACTTTATAAGCTAATATATCAGCGTGTTTAAGTCCTAAAGCTTTTAATTTATCAATTGATACAGTTTTATCATAAGGGTCTAATGTTAATAACATTGTTAAACCACCCGTTAACGGTTCATCTTCAATTGGAGCATTTTCACCTTTAAATAATGTTATTACATTATCTCTTAACCCACTATTCGATAAAGAATAATTACCAAGATAATAGCGTTTTTCTTTATTATTGACTCGAAGCATATATGGACTATTATGTGAATTTTTAAATGGTATTAAATCTTTTTTTTCTGTATCAACAGTATAACTAGCTTTCCTTAATACGTCATAATTATTCTTTAAAATTTTTCTCAAGTCTTCAGTTTCTTCTTCTTTTTCTTCTTCTTCTTTTTCTTTTTCTTGTTCTTGTTCTTCTATTTCTTCTTGTTCTCCTATTTCTTCTATTTCTTCTCGTTCTTTTTCTTTTTGTTCATTCATTTCCTTATGAATTTTATCAGCTAATTCTTCGTTTTCATTAAGAAGCTTTATCATCACCTGAGGTGTTTGTTCATAACCATATTCATCTATATGTTTAAGGACATATTTAATTTCATTTATTAATTTTTTATTAGTTTCTTGTTCTTGTTCTCTTTCTTTTCCTTTTTCTTTTCCTTTTCTTCTTTCTTTTTCATTTTCTTGAAGCAAAGAATTCCAAAGTTTCCTAGTTAACCCTTTATCTTCATCAAGTATCGCTCTAGTTTCATCAGGTAAATCATTATATTCAGTCTTAGTTTTTAGTATATTTTGAAGTATATTTCTAATTTTCTTTTCTTTACTACTTTCTTTTGGAACAGTTGGATATTTATCTACTCCTAGTTCTCTTCTTATTGGTCCATATACATTCTTTAATTTCTTTTGGAATGGTCTTTCTCCTGAAACTTCTCCTAGACTTTTCATTTTATTCCAAACTCTTTGAGATTTTAGTTTATCTTTATTGAGAATCATTTCAATTTCTTTAGGAACTTCTTCCTTTGGATTTTCATATATATGTTTATAAATCTCTCTAATATCTTTATCTGATGGTCCTTTTTTACCATATCTTTCTTCAATTAATCTATCAAGTTTTTCTTCTTCTGTTAATTCTCATTCTTGAAAATCATCATCATCATAAATATCATATTCAGGTTTTTGTCTTCCTGGTTCTCTTTGTGGTGTTGATTCTGGTGTATAATCATCATAAAAGCTTTTTTCTTCTTCTTCTAATTTTCTCTCAATCTCTTCTGGACTTTCTGTTTGTAAATTAATACCTTCTTTATTTATCTTTTCAGCTAATGTTTCTGTCTTGCCTGAATATTTATCATATATTGGTTTTAATAAATCTGCAATCGATATTTTTACTTTGTTCTTTGGATTCTTTGGGTCTAATACATCAACTTTCAAAGCTTCTAATAATTCTTGATTATTCTTTGTTGATATTTCCTTTAATTGTTCAATATTCTTTGTTGATGTTTTCTTTAATTGTTCAATGTATGGATTTTCTGGAGTATAGAAATCTGAATATCTATTTCTATTTATTTTCTCCTTCAACTCATTATTCAATTTCGCAGTATTGTTCAACAAATCAATCAACTCTTGTTGATTATTCACTTTCTTGAAATGTTTGCTCATTTTTTTATGACTAGAATAATTTTTCTTATATTTTTATAAATCATCTATATTTTTATAAATCCTTTATAATATTATCGATATATTTCTATAAAATTATTTATTCAAGATAATTTTATACTAGAAATATTCAAGATGATGTCAATTTCCAAAGTTCCTAAAAAAGAAAGTGATTATGATTATATTAATAATAATCCTTTAGCTCCACAATGGTCCATTGAAAACTTTAGATTATTTATTGCTGGTCGTTCTGGTTCTGGTAAAACTATGATGTTATTAAACTTAATTTGGTATTATTTGTATTATGATACTATTACTATTTATGCTAAAAATATTGAACAAGATACTTATCAAACTCTTATTGAAAAATTAAATGAAGTTGGTGAAAAGAAAAATATTCAAGGCTTTTTACATGTTGGAAGAACTATTCAAGATATTAAACCTATTGAAGATTATAACCCTCAATTTCAAAATCTTATTATTTTTGATGACTTCTTAACTGATAAAAAAGCTAATCATTTAATTAATGATTATTTTATTCGTTCTAGACATCGAAATTGTTCTGTTATTTATTTATCTCAATTATATTATAAAGCTAATGATGATAGTTTAAGTGAAATTAGAAAGAATTGTAATTATTTTGCTTTGTTTAAAGGTTTAAAATCTTCTTTACCTTCTATGTATGGTGAATTAGGTGGAATGTTAGATAAAGATACTTTTTATGATATGTATAGTGAATGCACTAAAAAAGATTATGGTTTTATGGTTGTTGATTTAAAAACTTCTAATTCTATGTTAATGTTTCGTGATGGTTGGGATGGTTTATTTATTAATTCTCATAAATTTGATTAATTTGTTTAATTTCATTGAAATTAATCTTATTCAAATACAATAGTATTTGCTAATGTATCTTGAACTTCTTCTTCTAAATCTGGAACAATCATATTTATTTTTTCTTTTACTTCTTTCACTCTCTTTTCTTTTTGTTTTTTCTTTTGCATTTCTGATGGTAAACATGATTCTAATTTATAATTCTTATATTGTGATAATGAATTTGACATTAGAAATTCATACATTTTTGCTCTTGCTTCCAATTCTTTACTCTTTATTGTTTGTATATCTTCTTCTTTCTTCAATTCATTTATTTTCGACAATACTCTTTTCTTGTCCTTTACCAATTGTTGTAATTCATCAATTATTATATCTCCGTGTTCAGTCGGTGATTGAACTGGTGTTTCAGATACTTCTTTGATTTTTCTTGTTCTTTTTTTTGGTGTTGGAATAGGTATTGGTGTTGCCGGAATGTTTTGATTCAAATTTGAATTCATTTTTATTTCCAAAATAATTTTTAAAATTTTTTTTAATCTGAATCTGAATCTGAATTTTCTTTTGGATGTAATCTTGTTTCCATAGCTCTTATAAAATCCTCCAGATTACTTAATAGATAAAAAATATCATCTGAATCATCTGAATCCATTTTTTTAAATTCTAGAATATAATTTTCAACATCTTTAATTAACATCTCAATATTATAACAATAATCACAACAACAACTACAATGATAACCCATTTTTATTTCAGAATATTTTTCAATAATTTATTTGTTTTAAAATGCCAACTATTACATTAACTTCTTCTTCTGCTAGTGGTAAATCTCACGATTTTACTACTCATTTTCAAAATCCTTTACAATTTCCTGGTAATGGTTCTTATGAAATTGCTTTATTCTCTGCTTCTATTTGGTATAGTTATTATAATATTTCTTCTTCTTATAATAATAATACTTTTCGTTATTTTAATGGTTCTGAATATAAAACTGTTTCTCTTCCTAATGGTATTTATAATATTGTTGATATTAATAATTATTTAAAGACTATTATGAAAGAAAATTCTGATTATGATTCTGATTCTGATGAAGATACTTTTTATTTAAGTATTTTACCCAATTATGAATCTGGAACTTGTGAAGTTAAATTATCTAATGGTTATAAATTAGATTTAACTTATGGTAATTTTGCTAATTTGATTGGTTATGATAAAATTGAATTAACTGATGCTAAAAATACTAATACAAAAGCTGTTGATATTACTAATGGTGTTAATTCTGTTCATATTCATGTTGATATTGTTGATACTTCTATTGTTAATGGTTATTCTTATAGTGATGTTATTTATTCTTTTATTCCTACTGTTGGACCTTTTGAATTAATGTATATTTCTCCTAACCAATATGTTTTTACTGAATTAAGACGCAATACCATTAATAAAATTCGTGTTTATATTACTGACCAAAATGGTAATATTTTAAATCTTAATGATAATGAAACTACTATTCAATTAATTATTCAAGAAAATTCTAATCAACTTCTTCGTGAACAAAATGCTTTATTAACTGATATTAAATCTGCTTTAACAAAATAATTTATTATATTGATTATCTCATTATATGGAAATTTTATTAAAATTTTCTCCTTATAAAATGTATGTTCTTAACTTACCCGCTGCGCAAAAGACCTATGTTAAAGGTGGTCGTTATATTATTAAAAATAAATATACTGGTGATGGTTTTGTTTCTGATTCTTTTCGTAAAGTTTCTCATTGGTTCAAAGATAAAGGTAAACAATCTTTGAAAAATATTGGAACTCAAATTATTAAAAATGTTGTTGAGAATCCGAAAATTGTTTCGGATATGATTAATAATCCTTCTTCTATTGTTGATAATCTTCCTGCTCTTACTAAAGATACTTCTCCTGTTGTTAATACTGTTGTTAATGAAATCTCTAAACAAATTAAAAATAAAAGAGGTTCTGGTATTAGTGATGGTTTACAAGGTATTAAACGTAATAATAATTCTAATAAATCTTCTGTTGATAAAGTTCTTGATATGATTAATAAAAATAATTCTGGTAAAGGTTTATTTGTTCCTGGGACTTCTGGTAAAGGTTTAATTATTCCTGGAACTAATGGTCGTGGTTTAAATTTATTATAAAAATTCCTTCATAAATATTTTTTTTAATCAAATTATTTTTCCTTATATATAAAATGTCTGTCGACCCTGTTTTTGATATCTTTGAGCCTACCCCTCAAATTGAAGCTTTTGATGCTTATGATTTATATATTGTTGAACCTGATGCTAGTGATTTAAAGTCATATAATACTGTTATTAATTATAAAGATAAAAATACTAGTTTTATGAAAAGATATGCTAAAAGTTGGATTACTCATACCTTTAGTCTTTATAATAAAAATAATGAAAATCCTTATTCTCTCCCAGTTGTTGGTGGTGCTGAAGCTAATAAAGATGATTTAGTTTTTCCAATTGATAGTAGTAAATTAGCTAGTTTAGTTAATTTTGCTCCTCTCGATAATCGTCTTGAGTTTTTAGTTAATAATGAACCTGTTCAAGTTGTTGAAGATTCTGGTCATGCTAGATTAATTAAAGCTTTATTAAATTATTCTCCAGATTATTTAGAATCTCATGGTGAAAGAGAATTTCTATTTCTTGATACTGGTAATGGTAAAACTAAAATTCAACCAGATTTTTCTCTTGATTTTCTTGGTTTAAAATATCCAAAAACTGTAGCAACTGATGGTGAACCTGAAGCCAAAAAACTTGTTGCCGGTGATGTTGATACTGCAATTGCTGATGCTATTAGAAAATTATTAGTATATATTTCTAATCATTCTATTTCTGGAAAACTTGCTAATGGTAATGTTAATGAAGGTTTCTTTAAAAGATTATTAATCACTGCTAATAAAGACCCTACTAATGGTAATAAAATTTTATTTACTGTTTCTATTCCTTTCGCTAGTATGTTCACCTTATTTGATAATTTCGATAAAATTATGCAAGGAACTGAAAATACTTTAAGAATTACTAAAAATTCTCCTGAAGCTTATCTTCATACTGGTGGAGGTGCTGAGGTTTCTGGTGTTAACAGACCTTTACTTGAACTTGTGAATACTAAATGGTATATTCCTTATGTTAAACCAACTCTTGTTGCTCAATCTTTCTACTTATCTAAATTAAATACTAATAATCAATTAAAAATTCATTATGAAGGTTATACAACTCATACCTCTAGTAAATATACTGCTGGAAGTGCTGTCAATTATTCTATTCCTTTAACTAATACTCGTATTACTAAAGTTATTTTCACTATTCTTCCTGCTATTGATGAACTTGATGAACTTAATAATGCTGTTTTTGTTGGTTCTAATTTAACTTCTGTTCGATTTGTTTTAAATAATGTTTCTTATCCTAATTATTCTATTGAAGGTAAAGAAAGATTCTTACAATCTTATTTAGATTGCACTGGTAAACGATATGATACTGATACTGGTGTTTTAGTCAATCCTGATAATTGGCATTTATATCCTTTATTCTGTATGGATTTCACTAAATATTCTGATGCTTTATTTGAAATTCAAAATTCTACTTTACAATTTATTGCTACTGGTGGAGTTCCTCAATATGATGGTGTTGATTGTCCTTTTATTATTAAAGCTGTTGTTTTTAGTGATAAAGAACTTACTATCTCCACTATTGAAAATAAAGTTTTCCTTCGTTCATAATCTTATTCTCTTATATTAAAAATTCATTGAATTTTTCTTATATTATAAAATGTCATCGACAGCTGTTTATATTTCTCCCACTAATAAAGACTTGATTGGTCAAGCAATTCTCCATAGATTACCTTCTGTTAAATTGAAATTCTATAAAAAAGATTATACTCGAGAACCTAATCATCAAATCTTTCTTTCTAAAGCTAATGAAACTAAACTTAATAATGCTATTCGTGCTTTTAAAGATGTTTCTATTACTGTTTCTAATGGTGATTATAAAAGTGGTTCTGGTATATTCGATTTTATTAAACCTATCGCTCAAGCTTTTCTTCCTCACCTTGTTAATGCTGGTGCTAATGCTTTAAATAATTATATTACTAAAGGTTCTGGTGTTCGTGGTGGTGAACTTCAAAAATTCTATAATGATAAAGGTGAAGTTGAGTATATTGATAGTAATGATAGAGATGCTATTGAATATGCTACTTTTATGAATTGGAAACTTGCTGATTCTCAACCTTCTCCTGTAAGACCTCATAAATTTCCTAATACTGATATTAATGATAATGTTTCTATTACTCTTCCTGATGAGTTTTATACTGGTGAAGCTAGTAATCGTGTAAAATCTATTTCTCCACCTCGTCAAAAGTTAAAATCTGCTAGTGCTTCTTTTCGTGTTAAAGCTAATGATGGTTTAGACCAAGCTTTAGTTCCATATAATAAGTCTGAAAGCAATAAATCTAAATATTCTAATGCTGATTATCGAAAATATATTCAAACTACTATTAAAAAGATTCTTAAATCTATTCCCACTTCTGATAGTTCTGTTAATCCTGCTATAATTTCTCAACTTGATAATATTATTCGTTCTTTCAATAATTTTGTTGAGGTTAGTAATACTATTCCTAAAGAAAAAAGACCTCGTAAACCTAGAACTAGAGAGTCTTATAATCTTCATAATGTTCAATTACATGATGAATCTATTAATGATATTGTTAAAGCTTACAAAGATGGTGATAATCGTTTATCTGTTCGTATTTTAAAAGGTAATCCTCATGATTTTAAACCACATCCTATGTATTTAACTCAAACTCAAATTGATAAAATTAATAAATCTAAAAATGGAATTATTACTTTACAATTAAGTAAAAGACAAATTGCTGCTCAAAATAAAGAAGGTGGTTTCTTAGTTCCTTTATTAGCTAGTTTAGCTGGTGATTTACTTGGTGGTTTATTTAATAAAAAGGGTAATGGAAATGAAAAAAAAAAAATACCATTAAACATGCTGAGATAAATTATACTTTAAATAATTTTCAAATTTATGATTTAATGAAAAATGAACCTGCTTTTCTTGGTGTATTTATGAATGATACCATCAGTAAAGTTAATTTCAATAAACGATTTTCTATGATTCTTAATCTTCAAAACTCTAATCAAGGTGGTTCACACTGGGTTTGTATTTATAATTCTCCTAATAGTGATTCTATCGAATATTTTGATTCTTATGGTTTACCTCCAACTAATGAAGTTGAAAAGTTTTTAAAATCTTCTCATAAAAAAGTTGTATTCAATAATCAAGATTACCAGGTTTTAGGTTCAACAAGTTGCGGTTATTTCTGTATCTTTTATATTAAACAAAGAAATGATGGAGTTGAACCTTATGATATTTTGCATCAATTTGTTCAAAATCCCAGTGATGAAAATGAAAATATTGTTGTTAATGGTGCTGGATTTTTTGATTTTGTGAAAAATGCTGCTAGTCAAGTCTTTAATACTGTTAAAGCTGTCTTTACAAAACAGTCAAGGCTCCAACCTCAAGAACGTAAGATTATGGAAGAAAATGGAAATAAGAAAATTGTTAAAATTATAATCCATAGAGAACCAATTAAAACAGTTCCTGTTGATAGAATTATGAATTTATTAACTGGTGGTAATTTCTCTAAAAGTCTAAATGAATTTGGTTATGATAAATTATTTCATTTATATATTATTATTTCTTTGAATGATGGAACTGAAATTTCTATTGAGAAAAATGAAACTATTCAAATGAAAAAATATCCTACTAAAAGTGGTTATGAAACTTTAAATGTTAATTTGAATAATAAATCTATTACTTTGAATGAAATGATGCAAAAAGCTTCTGATTATATGGGTGATAGTTTCTTTACATATTCAGCAACAAACAATAATTGTCAAAAATTTGTATCTTCTATTATTACAGCAATTGGCTTAAATACTTCTGAAATTAATACTTTTGTAAATCAACCTGTCGAGGAGCTATTTCGAAAATATGACTCTAAAGGAATTTTAACTTCTTCTATGAAAACTATAATCAATTTTGCTGCCAAATTAAATTTAATTAGACGTGGTGGTAAATATCAATCAATTATTATTGTTTAAAATATATTAATAATCAATGATTATTATTTCTTAAAATATATTATTTTTATATTCTTCTAAAACTTGTTTTGCTTCTTCCAATGTTTTATATACACTTAAATCTTTCCCCTTATATCTTACACGATATCTTTTAGTTTTTGCATCAAAACTAATATATTTTACACCTGTATTTGTTCTTGATTTTTCTTTCACATCATGTAATCTTTTTAATTCTTCTGTTTGTATTCTATCTTTCTCAATTATTTCTTCTGTGTATAATCCTAAATCTTTATTTGTTTTTCCAAATTCACCGTGATATTCTATCACTTTTTCATCATATTTCTTTGCAGCTTCAACTTTCGAAAAATAATAGCCCAAATTTATATTTATTCCTAAATCATTTTTAATACTAGAACGCCACATATTCATATTACTTGTAAAACTCACACCTTTGAATCCTGATGTATTATTTTTCATTAATTTTTTATTCCAATTATTTTCTTGATTATTACATATTCTAAGATTTATTTTTCTATTATCTAATGGACAACCATTAATATGATCAACTTGTATTTTTGAATCTATTACTTTTAATATATATCTATGGAGTAAAATGTTTTCTGATTTATTGGATATTTTTGCTTTGCATAGGATTAAATTTTTTGGCGTTTTTTTTTTTAGTTTTAAATTTTTTTGATTATAAAAAGTTTTAAATGTAAACAAAGTGAATTAGATAGTTGATGAATATGATGTTTGTCTACATTTAGCTTATATTCTTTCATTGATATCTTTTTTTTTGAATTCACAATTCGCTTAATCCTGAAAAATTTTTTTTTTTGGTTGAAGCGTAATTGCTCGATGAGGGTGAAGCGAAACAACTCAAAAATAAGGTCTAGTGTAGATGTGATATCCATCTACAACATAAACATACTCATTCAATTCATACTTTTACTTTTTATAATGGAAAAAATTTAAAACTGAAAAAAAATCCTCAAAAAAATTTAATCCTATGCAAAGCAAAAACATCCATTACAGAAATAAATATATCCTTTTGTTTTTAAATATAACTTATAATCTTTTATTTCTTCATATGTTTCTTTGTCAACTAATGTAAAGATATTACTATTTTTACCTCGTAATCTAATATGATAATCACAATCGTTAGTAATTACTTCAAGCATATTTTTTTATCAAATTTTTTAAATTTTATTTCTTATTTATAAAATGACTGATAAAGTCGAAGCTTATTGTTTAACTGAGAAGAAAATGAGGCATTTTAAACCTGATGATGTTGAATTAAAAAAAACATCTAATGGTAAATATTATTTATCTGGGAAATGTTCAGTTTGTAATGGTAAATTATCTAAATTTGTTAAAAATCTTCAAGAAGGAAAAGGTTTATTAGATTTAATTAAAGGTATTCCTATAATTGGTAATATTGCAAGTGCATTATTTGGTTAATTTAATAATCATTGATTATTACTTTATTCTTCTTCATTATTTAATTTTTTTATCATTTCATATAATTCTCCATATGTGATACAATAACATACTTTATGTGAACAATTACTTTTTTTTCTTTTATTCCTCAGCTTTTCTATAAGATTACAATCTGTATTTATTTCATCTTCGTATTTTTTCGTAATATATTCATCTGTATCATTTTTTTCTATATCAATATATAACTTTTCTCCCTTAATATAATTTCCTATATAGTTCCTATAAGTATATATAGTATTTTTATAATCATATACAACATGTTTATTTTTTTCTTTCCTCAAAACAATATTCATCATTTAATATTGCTTTTGGTATTAATTTTATTGGTAAATCTTTTAAACTATCAAATAGAGGTTTTAATATTTCATGCATCTTTTTATTTTTAAAAAATAAAATAAAATAAAATTATTTTTTAATAATCATTGATTATTAATTTATTTATTCATTTTTTCCATTATTTCTATTATATTTTTTAAATTTTCAGATTCTCTTAATTTCTTTGCTAAATCTATTCCTAATCTCCTCTCCTTTTTTTTATCTTCTATTTTACTTACTTTTATTATTCCCATTGCTAATGCCAATGATTCTCCAATTTCTTCTGCTTTTTTTTCATCATTTAAACTACCATCTTTATCTAATACTCCACCTTCTTCAAATGCTAAATATAATGTTCTTAATCCCTCAATATCTTCTTCACCAAATTGATTCAAAAATTCTTCTTCGAGAGTCATCTTTTTTTTAAAAAAATAAAATAAAATAAAATTAATTTTTTTTATTCATTGAATAATAATTAATCTAAATAAAAATCATAACTCGATTTTACATTTCCATTATTGTAATATTCATGTTTTTCTAAAATTTCATTTTTACAATATGTTGTTATTTTTTTTATTCTTCCATTTGTAAAATATTCTTTCCAAACTCCATGTTTACGTCCCTTATAATAATTCTCTATTTTTTTTATTCTATCTTTATAATCATATGATATTTCTTCACGACTTTTGTTTTTCTTATATATTATTCTTGTCTCTTTTCCTATTAGTATATCCATATATTCGTTTGTAAATATTAAACCATATTTATTTATTTTTGAAATTCCATCATAATGTGTTTCACGATAACGTTCTTCGCTAATTAAATATTCTGTAATATAATTTCCATTTTTATCATATATAGAATTTCTAAAAGTATTACGAAGTAATCTTATTACATTATCTTCAATTACACAATAATCTACAAAATATAAAACATTAATATTCTCTCTAAATTTTATTTTATTTTGTTCAAAAAATTTAACTATATATTCTTTTCTTAATTTATCACTATTAATTTTTTCTGCCATTTGTTTTATTTCTTCTAGTGTTAATTCATTAATATACTCCTCTTCATCTATATCGTTATAATAAATTCTAACATCTTCTCTATTTTTAAATTCTATTTTATACTTACTCGAATCCATATCATCTTTTTTGATTATTAATTTATCATTAACATATAATCCATCATCATAAATTGATACTATTTTTATATGTATTTCATTCCACATCTTTCTAAAATATTCACTATTCCAAATTTCCTTATAATAATTGTTTGATTCTGATAATGTTTCCATCGTTTCTCTATCTAAATGCTTTAATATTTCATAATTTATTTCATTTGGTAAATTGTTTGTAATATATTTGAATGACTCTGTCATAGTTTATACAACTAAAATAAAATAAAAACATTTTTTTATAAAAATAAAACACTATGGAATCACAATTTCAAACTATTGATAATCTTCCTTACTCTCTTCAAGATATTCTTCGTGATAAACTTAATAAAATTCTTGTTTATGCTGTTCTTCATCATTATTCTATTGATTCTCAATCTTCTTCTCTTCATCCTTGTTTAACTCTTATTCGTATTTCTCGTAATGATGTTCTTTATAAAATTGTCTTTGCTTATCATGATATGTTCTTTTCTCAAGATGTGCTTCATTCTTTTGATGATGTTTTAAATTAATTTATTATTCACTGAATAATATTCTCTTGCTAATAATTAAATATGAAGGTTTTCAATACTCTGTTGAATCTATTAAAACTCTTTCCTTTGATGATATCCTTTTTGTTTTCTCTTAATTCTATTATTCATTGAATAATACTTTTTCTTATTCACTTTTTCTATTATGCTTTTTTATTATAAAATTTACTCCCCCTCATAGCCCTACTACTATATACTACTTTCAGGCAAAACAAACGTATTAATTGATCTATTGCTGCGATATTTGGTATATGATAAATTATATATTTACACAAAACATATACATCAAGACAAATATAAAATATTAAAAAAAGTGATCAGTGGCATTGAAGAAGATGAAAAATTACGAGAGTATGCTGATTTTCCTATTGTAACATTTGCTGAAAATATCAAAAATATTGTTCCATTGGAGGACATGGATGAAGATAAAGACAATATAATAATTTTTGATGACTTTGTGACTGAAAAGAGTCAAGATAAAATTATTGATATGTTTATAAGAGGAAGACATAAAAATGCATCCGTTATTTATTTGTCACAGAGTTACTTTTCAACACCTCGCGATATTCGTATCAATTGTAATCAATTCCTATTATTTGGATCTGCTAATAATCGAGACATTAATATGGTATTAGGTGATCATTGTAGTGATATGGATAGGAAACAATTTAGACGACTATATGATGAAGCAACAAATGAACCATTTAGTTTTTTTTATATTGATAAAACGGCATTAAACAAATCATTGAAATTTAGAAAAAAATTCGATGAAATAATATATGCTTAATAATGTCTTAAAATGATTTAAAGAAACATTAAGATATTAATATATCGTAAATTAATGAATCAAGATACAATTTACAAAAAAATCATTGATAATTTAGTTGGTCCTAATTTAAAACATCAAAGCGCCAATGGATATTTATCTAAATACAAACGAGTGATGAAAAATGTATTTAATGATGAGGAACCATCAGACAAATTAATATCGAATGAATACCTTGATAAAATCATTGAATATGTGGGTAATGATAAAATGACAATAAATGAAAAAGATAACATATTAAAAGGATATTATAGATGTGTTGAAGCATTAGGATATGATATAAAAAATATGGATGAAAAATTTAAGCCATTGCGACAACAATATAAACGAGATAAGGAATATCAAAAGCCAACACAGAAGGAAATTGATAATAAGATACCTTTTAATGAAATTATTAAAAAACGTGATGAATGGAAAAACAAATTAACAGATAAATTCACAAAAAATGATCTTTATTATGTTGCTTTATCATTATTTACTTATATCCCAACTCTCAGAAGTGAAGATTTCATAAATAGTTTATTAATTGATGATAGCAGTAAACATAATCAAGAGGAATTAAAAGAACACAATTATTTATGTTTGACACAAAAAAAATTAATTATTAAAAAATACAAAACAGCAAAAGCAAATGGTGATCGAAATATTGATATCCCTGATACATTAATTGAAATTTTAAAAAATTTTAAAAACAAATCAAATAGTAAATGGGTAATATGTTCAACAACACTCAATAAACTTGCATCAAATAATTTCTGTCGATTAATGAATGAAGCAACAGGTAAAAAAATTAGTTCATCAATGATGCGTAAAATATTTGCATCGGATGAAATAGTTGATAAATTTATGCCAATTGAAGAAAGGACATCAGGAAAACGTCCTTTTGCGAATCAGAAAAAACATGGCTTGATTTGCGAAATCAAGGAAAAACATGGCTTGATTCACAAAATCAAGGAAAAAAATGGTTTGATTCGCAAAATCAAATAAAAATTTTTTTTGATGTGCCGAATCAAGCGCATCAAAGACTTTCTAACCACAATTCTTTGCTTGATTTTCTCGAATTCAAAAACAAAAAAAACCAACAAAGGGCGTGATCAAAAACAAACCAAAAAAAAAACATGGAGTCACTGAAAAACAGGTGGCGTTTTAGCCTGCTTGCAACTGCCAGTTTGAAGAACAACTTTCGTGATACTCTACTTCAAAGCTGAAGAAAAATTGTATGAAATGTTAAGGTTTATATTTTTCTTTCATTCTCTTTCAATTTTTCAATTTTTTTCTTCTTCAAATTTTTGTTTTTTTTTTCCAAATAAAACCATTCATATTAGAAATATGAGATCTTTATAGAAAATGAAAAAACAGGTCATTTCTTGTTTTTTCTCTTATTTCTTTCTTTTTTAATATTGATACTATTATTTAGATATCAATCGTTCTCAAGAGATGACACCTTGTTCCTTTGATGCCATCGGATTTACCTTCAAATCATCAAACATAGATCAATTAATTCAAATCAATCTCTTCTATCTTTGAACATATGGTATGGTATCTTTTTGAAAAAAACAAAACAAAACAAAAGACAATTTATTAATTGAAATTTAACTTGTTTTTTTTTTTGAAAAAATTATTGAAAAAGAACTTTGTAAATGTCACAAGATTCATCAAAAAGTTGATGTATTAGAACCCAGAAATCAAAATCAAAAGCCAACGATGTATCCATAAAATTCAAAGTTTACCCAACCCAAAAGTTTTGCATTTGAATGTAATTGATTTATTTCTGATTCATCTCATTTTTTTTTTCAAATTCAACTTCATTTTAATTCTTTTTATGATTTCATTTTTTTTTCTTCATTTTTGTAATAGAGGAGTCATTTCTTTAAAATCTGTTACAATCAAAGCGAGAGTATCACGTTGTCATTTTCAAGCTCACTCATCTTCCTTCCAAAGACATTGTTTTTCTATTGCAATGTTTTTCTTAAGTTTTGTAAGTATTTTTTCTAAGTTTTTTTTTTTTTTTTTTTTTTTTTTTTTTTTAAAAATTTTTTTTTTTTTTTAAAAATTTTTTTTTAATTTTTTT
>Ga0209960_1002209_pt1 | contig 20261 bp, 11 predicted proteins | sample ThiBiot_500_plan_2_FD_183947 | JGI IMG/M metagenome (GOLD analysis project Ga0209960, IMG submission 183947) | Wastewater bioreactor microbial communities from Cape Town, South Africa - Thiocy_expt_500_plan (SPAdes) | ecosystem: Engineered > Bioreactor > Thiocyanate-remediating >...
GCCGAACGAAAGTTAGTAATGTTTTTTTATTAATGATATTAGGGCACTAGAAGCTTCAATTATGGAAGGTTTCAGCTTGGCCGGAAATACTTTTGTATAGGTGGGAGATTACCGGTGGAACTACCCTTGAGCATTTTCAAATGTTAGATAAATATCAATTGAGAACGATACTTGTGACCTATCGATTATTAATCGAATTCAACATGAATTAAGATCTGTATGAAACCATGTAAACTTCCAAGTTAAAGCAAATATTTTTTAAAAATATCGTAGCAAAAGAGAACACGTTTTTATCTTATCTTTTTTCTTATTCTTACCAACATAAGAAATATACACGGTATAACTATACTAATGACAACACAGGACAGTCGCTCACGAATTCTTCCAGATGTTTATCTAGTTTGGTTAGGTGAACATAATGATGAGTGTCGCCAATCGATTACACATGTACGACAAGTGATAGATACTGTTCATGTATTCGACAATATAGATGAATGCATCGACTTTATTACCGATCGACCTGATGAAACTGTTTATATGATAACATCAGAAACATATGCCCAACAGCTCCTTGTCGTCACTGCAGATATTCCACAATTAAAATCGGTTTATACTTTCTATCAAAACAATATCGTACCCATTTGTGACGCTTTGAAACAAGCATTGAAAGACAACGATAACAATGAAGTCTCGATCCATTTCGCTAAATCCAAATCATCAACTTCAGATAAAAATAAGAATACTCTCGATTGCACGTTTATGTATACTCAAATACTCAAGGAAATTCTACTTACTATCAATTTTGATCACCATCATTTCAACGACTTTTTAACATTCTGTCGAGATGAATTGAAGGGAAACACAAGAGAACTAAGAAATGTTCAAAAAATATACGATGAATATCATACTCGAACACCGATTTGGTGGTACACCCGTGAGACTTTTTTATATAAAATACTTAATAAAGCTCTTCGACTTATGGATATTGACATTATTCTCCAAATGGGCTTTTTTGTGTGTGACTTACATAAACAGGTCGCTGTTTTGCATGCCGAACAATTTACCGGGCATACTTCTTCGAATTCATTCATCGTTTATCGCGGTCAAGGTTTATCTCACACAGACTTTGATCAGATCAAACAGAGCAAAGGTGGACTATTAGCATTCAATAACTTTTTATCAACAAGTAAACAACGTGACGTTTCTTTGAGATTCCTTCGTCCCATTACCACTAAACGTGATTTGGTACCTGTGCTTTTTGTTATGAACATTAATCCTACGATTAAACATACACCATTCGCTAATATTAGAGATATTAGCAACAAGAAAACTGAAGACGAAATTCTGTTTTCAATGCATTCTGTCTTTAGAATTGGAGAGATCGAGAGATTTGATAATGACACTCGAATATGGAAAGTAGAGTTAATTTTTACAAGTGACAATGATCCTCACTTGAAGGTATTAACTGAAAAAATGAGAGAACGAACGCAAGGACCAACAGGAAAACATAGACTCGGAAGTTTAATGATTCAGCTAAACAAATTAGACAAAGCAGAAAAATTATATGAATTACTCTTGAGAGAAATTACTGATCAATATGAAAAAGCCCTTTGTTTTCATCAACTTGCATGGGTTTACACTTCTCAAGGCAAATATGAAGAAGCTGCTAAATATTATCATAAATCACTTGAAATTATGAAAAAAAGTCTTCGTGTTGGTCAGCATTCACTGGCTACTTCTTATAATAACATTGGAGGGGTGTATCAACACATGGGCAAATACACAAAAGCACTGGAATATTTCCATAAATCACTTGAAATTATGAAGAAAAGTCTTCCTGCAGATCATCCAAATTTGGCTACTTCTTATAATAACATTGGAATAATATATATAGATATGGGCGAGTTCGCGAAAGCACTGGATTATAATCATAAATCACTTGAAATTGCGAAAAAAAGTCTTCCTGTAAATCATCCAGATCTGGCAAATTCTTACAGCAACATTGGATCTGTGTATCATCATATGGGCGAGTTCGCGAAAGCACTGGAATATTATCATAAATCACTTGAAATTAAAAAGATAAGTCTTCCTGCAGATCATCCAGATTTTGCCACTTCTTACAATAACATTGGATCTGTGTATCAACACATGGGCGAATACGCAAAAGCACTGGAATATACTCATAAATCGCTTGAAATTCGGGAAAAAAGTCTTCCTGTAGATCATCCAGATTTGGCTACTTCTTATAATAACATTGGAATGGTGTATCACAGCATGAACGAGTACGCCAAAGCATTGGAATATTCTGATAAATCGCTCGAAATTTTCGCAAAAACTCTTCCGTCAAATCATGAAACGATTAAGATACTTACAAAAAACATCGAAACATTAAGAAGCCGTAGTAGCTCGTTGCATTTTGTAAATAAAAATAAATAATATTAAGATATTAGTGTACTAGGAAAAACATAATCGTATAGAAAATTATTTAGTGTTATTTGTTCGAAATTATGAATTAATTGAAACTAATTAGATTAGTAAAAGTATATATTTAGTTTTTTTTAAATAATGACTTTTCAAGAAGAAATGCCGTATTTACATCAATTGTAGCTCAAGATAAATCATGAAATGATTGTTGCCCCAGCTTGCATTTTCCTCAGTAATTCTCTTCAAAAGAAACTAAATAATTTGATATTTTCGTCGATTATTTATTCGAAGCCAAAGATGAAACGTTTTAAACAAAATATACAGAAGTTCAAACGGTAATTTCTTTTGATTTTGTGGTGTCAAAACCATCGATCCGTTCGTAGAGAGACAATTGAGTTAACTGATCCTCCGAATTGATATGTTCTGTTTTGTCAGCTGAAGACGAAGACCCTCAAGATTTGTCTTGTTAAATAAGATATTTTGATATCGAATGTCACAGGAAAAATTAAAATTTCGGAATTTTGAAAATTGTCCTAAGCTTGTCGAAGACGACGTATTGTGTCTGAGTAAAAGTTTTAAATATTTCTGACTTTTAATTTGCGTTTTTGCATAATATTAAAAATAGTTAATTAAACTTAATTTTAATATTATCAACACTGACTTAACTATAAATTTGTTTTGAATTTTCTGCTAATTTCTTTTTTGGGTAAACTAGAAGATTTTAGTGTATTAAATATGAGATAATAGAATCGTATTTTATGTATTCTAAGATCAATAAAACAGCCTGAAACTTGGCGAATAATTTGATCTTTGTGAACTTATGACAAGTCAACATTGAATAAAGTAGAATACAAAGTTGGGAAAAAATTGATGTTCCCAAATCTGCCAAAGGGTTTGGGTTTGTTGCATCTCTAGAGCAAGTCTTGTTCGAAAGATTGAATTGATTATTTCAAGATAGTTTGATTCGATTACGTGAATTTTCGTTATTCATCACTCGTTCAACAATTATTTTTGATAGTAAAATTCTTTGTTAAAATCTCTTATTCATTTTCAAGACTCAGTGAACTTTCTCAATATCAAATGATATTCAACGAATAGAACTAAATCGAGACAATTATCAATTATTGATTTTCCTACTTCGTTTGCATTGTGCACATTTAGATTATGTTGAAGAATTTCATTACTCATTGACCTTCGTTAGACAAACTTCATGTTCGATACAAAGAATTTCACAAGAAATGAAACACGTGTCGATTGTTCAATATCTTCACTAAGTCCATCGAAAAATGGATGAATAGCCTTGGAAATAGAATCTCCCAGAGAGAAAGGATAATCATTGACATTGATCGTATTCTCATTCCACTTAGTTCGTAATCATCAGTACAGATGATTTCGGTTATATATGAAGAAAAGAATCAAATTAAACCCAACAAACTAGAACTAAAGACATCGCTGACACACAAGAATCAAAGAAAAAAAAACCAACGAATCAAATCTCAAGATTATTAAAGGACATAAGACGTGACGTCATGGGCCCGAATGTTTATCTTTTTCGGCTTTTATTAGACAGAACGTGTGTGAAGTCTCTCCCTCTTTTAGTTTTTCATATACTCTCTCTTTTCAGTCTTTTCTCCCCTTGCCGCGATACTTGTACACATGTAAAGTCTATCATATCAATAAAAGCTCTGTTACCAAAAAAAAAATCAGTACAGATGAAAAACATGACGTGTGCTGTTTGTGTATTTCTTGTTTCATTCATTAAATGTTCTGGTCGATTTCAAAGATAACACTAAGATCTGCAATTATTTTAACAATCGAACATAAAAGATCTCAACGAGTTAATGTCGTTCCAGGAATATCTGTATTCATTGAACACGAATCATCATAAATGAAGATATTTTGCATATGTTTTTTGAATATTACATTGAACTATCAATTTAAATGTAAGAAACATAGTTTTGGAAGAGATGTTTGTTAATACAACAATTACTTCAACTCCGATATGCAAAAACTTCGATTGTCAAATGTTTTCTTTGCGAGTTAAGTTCAATAAACAGTTTTGTAGTTTCAAATACATATCTTTTGCTAATTTTATGATGAGATATTTGATTACATTTTATTGAATTTCTCGGAGTTCTTTCCTTTGAAGAAAAATCTGTTGTAAACATAACACGTTGATATAAAACTTCTGATTGAATCCTCCGATCGACGTGCATCGAAATATCTTTCTACGTTTTCACTAGTTGACAAATGAGAAACTTCAATTTGGTTTAAAAATTGTCGAATAATCGATTGAAATTCATTTTAATATCATTGATTTGAAGCTTTCTCAAAGAATCCCAACTTTCCATATTTATATCAGCTAAATTTCTTATTGATCGAACGAATCAAGCTCGTAAATACGAAAAAATAGGATAATCATTGCGGTTCACATCGCTATCAAAGACACAATGTTCGATTGAATCGGTTAATTCCATACATGTCAAACTTGAATTCAAATTCAAATTCAAAGAGAAGTTCAATTGAAAAATTTCCTAAACATGTACGATCATTCGTTGATTTCCAAAAACGAATAGGAAGTGATTACATCTATATTTCTTCAGAGAGTTTGAGCTGTGTGATTTAAAATTATTAATAAAAGAAAAGCAGCTAGATAATTTGATTAGTCCTTTAAACGTTTCGCAAACATTTTGTTCACCAAAAGAAAAGGCCTTTGGATGTGAGAAAAATAGAAAAGCATTTTTCGATTTTGCATTCACATACATGTGTGCGTTTTATCCTGAGTTACTTTATTCAAAAGAAAATGCTTCGTCAACAATCAGGGAGAATGAAAAAGAGCGACGCAAATTCGTAAATGGAAAAAAAACAATGTTGAGAGCCTTCATTTTTCTCTTTTATTCTTCTATTATTTTTTTTCATCGTATTTCTACCAACATATAAAGTAAAAAGAAGAATTTTTTTTGTCCATTCAACATCAAACAACATGTCCTTCACATCACGTTCACAATGTCTCAGACAAAATTATTATGTAGTTTGGCTTGATGAAAATGACGAAAGTTATAAAAACTTTCTATCCGAGTTACAGCAAGTAACCGATACAGTCGATCTATTTGTCGATATTGATGAATGTATTGACTCGATTACCGATCGATCAGATGAAACTGTTTATATGATAGTTTCGAGAAAATATGTTCAACAACTCTCTCTCGTGATCGGAGACATTTCACAATTAAAATTAATTTATATTTTCAATCAGAACAATGCAGTTAACGAACCATTGGCACATAAATGTTCAAAAATCCACGAGCATTTTTCAAATATTGCATCGATTTGTGACAATCTGAAACAAGCATTGAAGGACAATGATGACAATGACGTCTCGATCAGTTTCGCTCAATCCACATCATCAACTTCAGATAAAAATAAAGATACTCTCGATTGCACATTTATGTATACTCAAATACTCAAGGAAATTCTACTTACTATCCACTTTGATGAGCAAAATTTCAACGACTTTTTAACATTCTGTCGAAATGAATTTAAAGGAAAAACAAGAGAACTAAGAAATGTCGACGAAATACAAAAAGACTATCGTAATCAAACACCTATTTGGTGGTACACCCGTGAGATCTTCTTATATAAAATACTTAATAAAGCTCTTCGGTTCATGGATATTGATATCATTCTCCAAATGGGATTCTTCGTGTGTGACTTACATAAACAGATCGCTGTTTTGCACGCCGAACAATTTACTGGACATACTTCTTCAAATTCATTCGTCGTTTATCGCGGTCAAGGTATGTCTCAAGCAGATTTTGACCAAATGAAACAGAACAAAGGCGGACTATTAGCATTTAATAACTTTTTATCAACAAGTAAACGACGCGAAGTTTCTTTGAGATTCATTCGCCCAACTACCGCTAACAGTGACTTGATACCTGTGCTTTTTATTATGAACATTGATCCAACGATTATACATACACCATTCGCTAATATAGCGAATGTTAGTGCGATGAAACGCGAAGACGAAATTCTGTTTTCGATGCATTCTGTCTTTAGAATTGGAGAGATCGAGAGATTTGATAATGATAATCAAATACGGAAAGTAAAGTTAATTTTTACGAGTGACAATGATCCTGACTTACGTGTATTAACTGAAAAAATGAGAGAAGAAATACAAGGACCAACAGGAAGATATAGACTCGGATTTTTAATGATTAAGCTAAACAAATTCGACCAAGCAAAAGAATTATATGAATTACTCTTGAAAGAAACTACTCATCAATATGAAAAAGCCCGTTGTTTTCATCAACTTGCAGGGGTTTACACTTATCAAGGCAAATATGAAGAAGCTGCTAAATATAATCATAAATCACTTGAAATTAAGAAGAAAGGACTTCCGGTAGATCATCCACATCTGGCTATCACCTACAATAGCATTGGAATGGTGTGTTACAGCATGGGCGAGTACACGAAAGCATTGGAATATAATCAGAAATCACTTGAAATTAGGAAAAAAAGTCTTCCTGTAAATCATCTAGATTTGGCTACTTCTTATAATAACATTGGAGGGGTGTATCAAGATATGGGCGAATACACAAAAGCACTGGAATATACTCATAAATCGCTTGAAACCATGAAAAAAAGTCTTCCTGTAGATCATCCAGATTTGGCTAGTTCTTATGGCAACATTGGAATGGTGTATCAACATATAGGCGAGTTCGCAAAAGCACTGGATTATAATCAGAAATCACTTGAAATTAGGAAAAAAAGTCTTCCTGTTGGTCATCCTTCACTGGCTACTTCTTATAATAACATTGGAATGGTGTATCAAGATATGGGCGAATACCCGAATGCACTGGAATATCTCCATAAATCACTTGAAACTATGAAAAAAAGTCTTCCAGCAGATCATCCTTTACTGGCTACTTCTTACAGTAACATTGGAATGGTGTATGAACATATGGGCGAGTTTGCGAAAGCATTGGATTATAATCATAAATCACTTGAAATTAGGAAAAAAAGTCTTCCTGTAGATCATCCAGATTTGGCTACTTCTTATAATAACATTGGAATGGTGTATCAACATATGGGCGAATACCCGAATGCACTGGAATATCTCCATAAATCACTTGAAACTATGAAAAAAAGTCTTCCTGTTGGTCATCCTTCACTGGCTATTTCTTATGGCAACATTGGAATGGTGTATCACAGCATGAACGAGTACGACAAAGCATTGGAATATTTTCATAAATCGCTCGAAATTCGGGAAAAAACTCTTCCGTCAAATCATGAAACGATTAAGATACTTAAAGAAAAGATCGAAGCTTTAAGAAGCCATATAAGTAGCTCGTTGCATTTTGTCGTAAATAAAAATAAATAACATTAAGATATTAGTGTACTAGGAAAAACATAATCGTATAGAAAATTATTTAGTGTTATTTGTTCAAAATTATGAATTAATTGAAACTAATTAAATTAGCAAAAGTATATATTTAGTTTTTTTTAAATAATGACTTTTCAAGGAGAAATGCCGTATTTACATCAATTGTAGCTCAAGATAAATCATGAAATGGTTGTTGCTTCAGCTTGTATTTTCCTCAGTAATTCTCTTGAAAAGAAACTAAATAATTTGATATTTTCGTCGATTATTTATTCGAAGCCAAAGATGAAATTTTTAAAAAAATATACAGAAATTCAAACGGCAATTTCTTTTGATTTTGTCATATCAAAATCATCGATCCGTTCGTAGAGCGGCGATTGAGTTAACGGATCCTCCGAATAGATATGTTCTGACTTTTCCTGTGAACCCGAAGTCGAGAATTCTTTCATTTCCTCAACGAATTTATCTTTCGAATTCTCAGGATCAAACGAATGAAAAGCTTCTTCCAAATACCGAACACGACGATCGGCTCCACTGAATTGAGAAGAAAAAGTTAATTTTTTTAAAGCAAGAAAAAGAAATTCTACCGTTTGTAGATAAAAAATCCAACAAATGACACGAGAAGAACAGCAGCTAGAAGCGTAATAATCAAGATTAAGGCAATATTCGATTGTTTATTTTTTTTCTCGATAATTAACGCTTCACTCCCACCATCTGTTATTTTCGATGTCGGTCGAGAACGACGAATCGGCACAACTAAAACACGCTCAACAAATTGATTTTCAAAAGTAAAACTCGAATTCTACCAATGAAATAAAGTAGAAATCCGATGACATCCTGTTTCGACGTGATCGATTCGGTTTTAAACTTCAAATTCACATCAATAACATCGTCGTACAATAAACTATACGATTGCCGTGCAAGACTCGTTATTTTCTCTCCATTATTGTTAATTTCCAGCCAATCATCAAGTCGTTTCGGTCCTTTCGATGATAAACTAATCACACTCTTCGTATTCAGCCGAATCGCATAGATTTTTAAACTAGAAAACCCGAGAGAAGTTTGTTTTGTTTTTTTTTGCACAACGAAAAACTAACCGATGGCCGATTTCAGGCACAGAAATTGTCTTCGAACAATCCAAATTCATTCCGTAGTCGTTGGGATAATTCGGAGAATGAATAAAACCTTCTCGAATTTGACCAATTGTCTTCGATGAGCAAATATCAATGCTCGGCAGGTCGTTTTGAGCGTGTTGAATGCATGAGTATTCGATGTTAATACTTTGTCCTTGAAAGGCACAATTGGCATCGAGATTGACGTTGAATGACGGGTTTTTTGATGGACGATTGTCGATTGAACAAGTCTCGAGACCGTTACATTTCGAACTGATCGGTTCTCGGTGTCGAGCGATGCATCGTGATGGAGCGTAGTCAGAGGATTGATTTGTACAAGCTGTCGAATAGGATACTTCGAGAATGACGAGCTTTTTTGATTGGAGACAAGCTAATTTGACAAGTGATTCACAAGTGTAACCTGTCTGCAAGGCGTCTATTCAATAAAAAATGGTTATTAATCGAAAATGTGCAAAAGTTTTACTTGAAACAGCGAGTAGTTGGATAATAGTCAAGATGAAAATCATGTTCGTTTTATTTTCAAGGATAATTGCTGTTTAGTGATTCATGATGATGCGATTTGGTGGTATTTCATGGAAATCGGATTCGTTCTTCTATTGCTTTACTCAGAACCAATCAGAAACGATCTTGGCAAGAGGGAATTTCGAAACTTCTTCTGTTCAATGATTGTTAATGTAAATGTTTTTTTATTAGAAAATCAAATAAACTTATGTCCTCGACTTACGAAGAAATGATTTCTTTTTCTTTACGATGATTTTTATCAGTTGTTTGTACTTTTTCGCGATTTTTGTATCCGTTCGACAAATTCAAAGTTAAAGATTTTTATTTTTGAACAAAAAAAAACTTTTCTTCTTCTAAGGTCAATCGTATAATCAACCGACGTTTCCTTCGAATTCAACTTGGAATCAAAATGCAACGACATTTGCAAATCAGAGTCAAATCGGGTCAAATCCTTACGCTTTGTACATTGATACGAATAATTCAATTTATACAATCAATCGTCAAAATGGACGAATTCTCATTTGGATGAATAATTCCAATGATACAAATTTTATTTTATATACAAACTTATCATCATCAGCATATTCAATATTTGTAACAACAAATGGACAAATTTATGTTGGAGATTATCCTTCAATTAAACAAATAATTCAATTCTCGAATTCATATTCAAATCAAACCACTACTATCGCGACTGTTTCTTCTTACTATATTATGGGTCTTTTTGTTGATCTTAATAATACTTTATATTGTTCAATAGATTATGGACATAAAGTTGTAAAAAAATGGTTAAATGAAAATTCATCAACGATGACAACAGTTGCTGGAAATGGTTCTCAGGGTTCTGCTTCGAATATGTTATATTATCCAAATGGAATCTTTGTCGATACAAATTTTGATTTATATGTTGCAGATTGTTGGAATCATCGAATTCAATTGTTTCACTTAGGAGAAACAAATGGAATTACAGTTGCAGGAAGTACATCAGCAAATCTAACAATTTCACTTTATTATCCAACAGATGTGATTCTGGATGGAAATAGATATCTTTTCATTACAGATACTGATAATCATCGAATAATAGGTTCAGATGAAAATGGTTTTCGTTGTATTGTTGCATGTTCAATGTCATCAGGTGCAACATCCAATCAATTGTCTTCTCTGCGAAGTATCGTTTTTGATAGTTTTGGAAATTTATTTGTTGTCGATCGAAATAATCATCGAATTCAAAAGTTTTGTTTATTATCAAACTCATCAAATAGTAAAATAGAAAATAACGATTCGATATCTTCATTTCATTATTTAGGTCCAACAACAACAACAACAACAAATGTCAATCAAAGTAAATCATTCAAAGAAAAATTAAAAAAGAAGTTGTTTGTGTTAAAATCTCAGCGTGTAGATCTCCTTCGATTATTTTAATTCCCAGTGGATCAACACTCATAAATCCTTTGAAATTTCGTCGAAGTCAAGATTTTTATATCGTTTCTTTGATTGAATTGAATTGTAACGATTCAACATCAATTCAAAGTCAATGGATTCTAAAAAATAATTCCAATGTAATTCCGTTCGATTCTCAAATTGAAACAACATTTAGTGAATTATTTATTCCAGCAAGAAAACTTCCTTTTGGAATTTTTCAACTCCAATTAACTATCACTCTCAGCGTATATCCAACTTTAAATTATTCTTCATCAGTTTATGTTGAAATAACTCCATCAGGAATCACAGCAAATCTTGTTCAATTAGGAACTTCAATGATCACAAGTGGATTCGAACAAGATTTGAAATTAGATCCAGGTTCTTATTCGATTGATTTCGATCAAAATACTTTTGACATAGATGTAAGTGAACATTCAAACGATTGAAATTAATTTCAATTCGATTGAAAAATAGAAATGGATTTATAAATATTATTGTCGAATTTATCCAACTTTTAATTTTCCAAATTTAAATGGTTATTTATTGACAATTGACGATCGAACAAATGATTCTTCGAATCCTTCGTGTTTAACAAATCGAACTGGATTTCGATTTGATAATTCGATCAATTCTTCATTGACAATTTTCTCTAAATCTCTTCAATCGAATCGAACTTATCAATTTATGGTTCAAATGTCAAATATTCGAAATTCGACTCAACAAGCGACAGGTTATGTTCTTGTTAAAGTTGAAGAAACTCGTCGACAAATGATCGCAATCGGTTGTGTAATCGTAACTCTTTGTTCTCCAAATCTCGAATATCAATTCGTAAATCCAACAACTCAAGTTGCTCTTTTTTCTCTTTGCATCGGAAATTGTTCTTCGATTCAAAACATCACTTGGAATGTTTATTCAGGAGAAGCGAATTCTTCTCTTTGGATTTTATTTAATCAAACTCAAAATTATTTTTTCGGAACAACTTCGAGTAATTTCACTGTAACAAATCAATTGTTCCTTCAAAATCCAACGATTCAATTTTGGAAATTCGAAGTTGTTTATTCATTTCCAAATGGAACTAGTACAAGTGCTTTGAATTTTATGATCAACCAACCTCCGCAAAATGGTTCCTGTTCGATTTCTCCATCAAACGGAACAATAACAACTTTATTTACGATCTCTTGTCCAAATTGGTTTGATGAAGATGGAATTAAAGATTACTCTCTTTTTTCTTTGACAAATCAATTGATGATCGCTTTTTCAAGTTTTTCATCTTTTCAAGTTTATTTACCTTCAGGAGAAAATCAAATTTTATTTATTGAAATTCGAGATCAATTAAATTGTTTAACTAAATTTAATCTTTCTTCAATTTCTATCGAAGCTGATTCTCAACTGAATACGAATTTACTTTCAACTGGAAACCAAAATACTGTTTCACAATTATTAACTTCTTTTTCTCAACAATTTAATCAAATAAATCAACAAAATATTGATAAAGCTGTTTCAAGTGGAATTCCTCTTTCAACAATTTCGATTTCATCTTTAACAACTCTAAATCAACCGACGAACAGTTCGTTGAATCAATCAGCTCTCATTGAATTCAACAAAGAATTAAATTCTCAATCGGAAACAAGAGAATATTTAATTTCCTTCACTCGTAATCTTCAAATAACGACATCGAATAGTATTAAATTACAATCTTCATCTTTAGTTCAACTGACTAAATCAACAAATCAATTAACTCGAACAGCAATTTCGATTGCAGCTGATCGATGTTTTCAATTAACTTCAGCTTTACAATCGATTTCAATGAGAATTTCTCAAGAAGATGCTGAAATTTGTTCAACTCAATTATTTCAATGTGCTTCGAATCTTTTATCAGCTGTCAATGGTCCTTTACAACAACGAACAACAGTTTTAGATTTAGATTTTAAAAGAGCAACAGAATTCCCTTCGGATTATGAAACAGATTTAGAATCTGAATGGTCGAAAATCAATCTTTTAAATGAAAATGAGAAAAATCTTTATCAACAAAAAGAATTAGCAAATCAAATTGAAAATCAAGTCAAAGAAGTGATTTCTTGTTTAAATTCTATTTTAAATATTCATTTAAATGTTGGTCAACAATCGATTGTGAATACTTCGGAAGTTTTTATGAGTTTACAAAGCGAAACCATTGAATCTCTTTCGAATCAAACATTTGCCAATGGAGCTATTCGATTCTCTCAAATCGAAACAAATCAAACAAATTCGATTCGAATTCAATCAAAAGTCGAACCTTTAGCTTCATTTAGTAATTCAGTAAATACAAATGTTTCTCGTTCGATTTCTTTTTCACTTTTCGATTCCGATGGAAAAGAAATTTCTCTTGATTATCCAATTCAAATTTTAATTCCTCGAGATTCAAATCGAATTGTTCCTCCAATGATTCTTCAAAATGTCACGTTTCATCAACAATTATTCAATTTCCATTATGTTAATATCACAACTATTCTCTCGATTTCGGTTCACATTGAAATTGAACCTTTGAATTCGTCAGTTGGTTATTTATTAATTTATAAATTCGATCAAATTCCTCAATTAAATGAAATCGATGGTTGGACTGTTTTTTGTCCTTCGAGTTTTCATTCGTTTTTCGTTGATAATGAACAAACTCGAAATCATAAATCTTTAGTTTTCGGTTTACGAGAATTGAATTCCTCTGAAATTCATCTTTATTGTTTAAATAATAATTCTCAATTGAATCTATCAATAACAAATGAAAGATTCAATTTTACTTCAAATTATGGATTGAGAGTTTATTCTTCTGGCTGTTATTTTCTTGATGAGAACAATCAATGGAATGATCAAGGACTTCGAGTTGGAAATAAGACAAATCATGAGCAAACTCATTGTTTAAACTGAACTTAATTCTAAATATTTATCTTTTGAAGTTTTCAGACAATAAAACAAATGAATTTTATCTCGAATATTTTCCTAAATTAGTATTGTCGAACGAGGTACCTATAAGAGACAAGTTTAAAGAAATGACGTATCACTTTTTTAGAAAAAACATAAAGTTAGCATTTTTAATTTATTGTGATCGTTGAGAATGTTCTTTTCACTTTGATCAATATTATTTGTTTTTGTTGTTTTATCTTCAAATTCAAATTATTTATCAGACAAATAAAAAACTAAATATTTAATTAATTTCAGTTTGATCTCTTTTGCGATTTATGATGAAGTATCTGATCGTTTTTTTTTCGAATTCTAACAAAATTCCAATATTCTCAGCCATTGTATCTTTTTTGTTCTACTGAAAAGACATATTCGAATATTTCTGTTTTTTTAATCACACAAGTCATTTGAATTGTTGTCGTTTTACTTAGGAGATTAAAAAAAAAGAAAGAATCATCTAAAATTTTGCATCGTTCTGTCATCAAAACTAAATTCAATATTCTCTCAAATGTTCTTTACTGATTAAAACTAGATGGTACACGAGACGAGCTCAGGTGCGAATGCAATCAAAGCTTTCGATTGAGTTGAAATCTTGCATACGAAAAAAAAATTTCTACTTCTCAATAGCCAATCAATTTGTTTCCATTACTCCATAGTTTATAGTTTGAATTATTCGAGTATTTTGAGCGCCTAACTTTCGTTACAGCTGACATTTTAATTTTCTCTTTTGAACGAAAATTGTACGACTTGTAGTTCTCGAGATCATTAGGGGAAAACACGCGACGCGCAACATAAATGCTTTGTGCGTTCGCACCGCATTAATGAGTTTTTTTTGAGTTTAGATGATGTATTATATAGAATAAGAATAATCATTTATAAAAATTAGATAATGAATAAAATTGTAAATTTCATAGATCTTTTTGAAGAAATTCCAAATAAATTGAAGATTTGTATAGTTCTTAGAATTTTGTTGAGTTTTTTCACGAAACTAGAACTTTCGTCAGTAGAGAAAAAAAGGATGGAAAATTTTCATTTTCATTGCAAAAATTGTGTAGAACTAATTCCAGGAAGTAATTTGATTCAAAACTCCAAGAATTCGTTGAATTGCCTATGTAATTATACGATGTTATAAATAATATTGAAAAATTTCCATCTTTTTTCTCTACTGACGAAAGCTCTAGTTCGTGAAATTAACTCAATAAAATTCTAAGAACTATACAAATCTTCAATTTATTTGGAAAAGCGTTTTGATCTTGAATTATAAATGTTTTTTTCAAGGCTCATCTTTTGACAAAAAAAACCAAGTGTCTATCAGTTTTTAAATTAAAAATTTAGCAAATTTCAAAAATATATCGATGTTTTTAACTTGTAGACAGAATTTCAAATAAAATGAAGATTTCTATAGTTGATCGAATCAAGTTCTTAGAACTTTCGACACGTCAAAATTAAATTTTGTTAAAATGCCTATGGAACAAGAAGATTTTGGAATTCAATCATTTCTGTAGAAATCAATGAGGATTGTTAATTGAGAAAATGCGAAACAAATAAATCAACATTTGGATTGATGAAATCTCCCGGTGCTCAAAGATTCTCAATAGGAATTCTTCTGACAATCTGTTTTAAAGGAATGAACAATATTGAACTCGAGTAAATGGATCTGTTCAAGATTGAGGAGAAAATCAAAAAAATATCGTGAATCAAGTCTGTGACTTTCATTTCATATCGATCTATTTACGACTGAGTTCTTCTATTTGAAAATTGACAATATTTAATTGGATGACATCGGATTTGAGAGAAAAATCATGAAATTTACATAGAAGACACGTTTGTTGATCGATGTTATTTATCTTTTTATTGACAAAAACATGTCGACAATAAAAAGATATTTTCATTTGAAATGTTTCTTCGGATTTGGATTGGTTTGTTCATCCAACAACAATATTTTACTTTTGCAATTGTTTCATTCAATCAACCGATATTTCCTCCCAATTCAACTTGGAATCAAAATGCAACGACTTTTGTCAAGCAAAATTTTGTGGGCACATATCCGTATGGTATTTTTATCAATTCAAACAATTCAATTTACGTACCCAATCGACAAACTGGTCAAATTCATATTTGGCTAAATGAAAATCATCTTAAACCAACAAAAACAATTTCGAGTAGTTTAACAGATTCATCATCACTATTTGTAACAACGAATGGTGATATTTATGTTGACAACGGATACAAAGGTCATGTTAATAAATGGATTGCAGAAAATGAAACATGGATATCGGTTATGAATTTTACATCGCCATGTCCTGGTCTTTTCATTGATATTTATGAAAGTTTATATTGTTCAATACAGATGCATCATCGAGTTGATAAAAAATGGTCAAATGGCACAACAACAACCGTTGCTGGAACTGGTGTTCAAGGATCTGCATCGAATATGCTTAAAACTCCTTGTGGAATATTCGTTGATACCAATTTAGATTTATATGTTGCCGATTACAGAAATCATCGAATTCAATTATTTCGATTGAATCAACGAAATGGAATAACTGTTGCAGGAAATGGATCAGCAAATAGAACAATCGAACTTAATCATCCAATAGGGGTAGTTCTCGATGGTGATCGACACCTTTTTATTGCTAATTATGGAAATAGTCGAATAATTGGTTCAGATGAAAATGGTTTTCGTTGTATTGTTGCATGTTCTGGTCAAGGTTCAACATCCAATCAATTGTATCATCCACGAAGTATCGCTTTTGATAGCTTTGGAAATTTATTTGTTGCCGATCAAAGTAATCATCGAATTCAAAAGTTTTGTTTATCAACAAATTTCAGTAATAGTCAAAAGAAAAAAACAACGAATCGATATTTTCATTTGATTATTTAGGTGAACCAAAAACCTCTACAACAACATCATCAGCCACTACAATCTCTACAACGTCAACAACAACATCATCAACTTTGACAACCTTAACATCAACAACAATCTCAACAACACCATCATTATTGTTGGATGTCCCGACTTGCTTAAATCAAACAATGGGCCGAAATTGTAATATTTCGTCAACCCCGTGTGATTTATTAAAACCTTGTAAAAACAATGGAACTTGTGAAAATCGAAATGAAAGTTATTTTTGTAATTGTTCGAAAGATTTCAATGGTTCTAAATGTGAAATAGACAATCGTCTATGTAAACCAACAACCTGTTGGAATAACGGAACTTGTAATCAAACAACCGGTGAATGTTCATGTGAAAACGGTTGGACGGGGGATTATTGTGAGAAAATGATAAATTATTGTGAAAATGTAACGTGTGAAAACAATGCCCTATGTCGACGATTACTTATGAATTTTATTTGTGAATGTCTTACTGAGAATTATTCAGGTCGATATTGTGAAATCGTTTCAACAAAATTAGTAATTCTTCAATTTGTTTCGAAATCTATCGGTTATATTGCAATTCTTTCTCTATCAATTGTCGTTGGTTTTGTTGTTATTATGGACGTACTCAAATACGGTTTCGGAATTGATCCAACAAAACATGAATTAGAAAGAATTCGTCGAGAAAAAGCTCGAAAAAGAAAACAACATCGACCAGTTATTCAACGATTTCATTACGTTAATTAACAAAAAAAGCAAAGCAAATAAAGACTCGAGTCAATTCGAAATGAATTAAGTTAAATGAGTAGAAAAGCAATGACTATGAGAAAGATTCGTTTTTGGACCCACTCGTAAACCATCTCCTTTCCATTCGTTTTCTTTATTTAAATAATAACAACCTGATGAATAAACTCGATACTCATATTCTTGATTAGCTTCTTCTAAACCAAAGATTAGAAGTCGATGACCAACTGTTTGTTGATTATCAAGCATAAAAGTAAAATAACTTTGATTGACTTCGATTGAATTAGTAAAAGTCGATTGTTTATCGAATTTATAAACGAATCGATAGGAGAAATTAGCTTTGATTTCGAAATGAATTGAAATCGGGAGATCAGTTGTTAAATTCAAAGAATGAAAAGTTTCATTGGTTAAAATCATTGGAGGAATTCGAAGATTCGGATCTCGAGGAATGAAAAATTCAATCGAATTTGAATTTGTTTCAAACGGAATCTCATTTCTATTTTGATCGAGAATTGAAATCGACAAAGATCGAGAAAGATTTGTATTGCTTTCGATTAGAGATCGACCGTAAACAGCCAACGGTTCCATTATTAACTAAAAATCAAACGGAATTTAAAAAAACAAAAAGAGAGAGAAACGAACTCGAAATGAAACAATTTGATTCTGGTTTAAATTCGATGATAAATTCATTCGATTCAAAAGAGATTGAAGAGAAATTGTTTCCAAAGAGAGAAAAACTTGAGGTGTTTCAATCGAATAATTTTGTCCGAGATTCAAATGTAAATTTAATGAAGAAGTTAAGATGAAAATGATTTGATTTCGTTTCTCATTGAGTGAATCAGCTAATTCCTTTTGAAAATCAAAAACCCATTCGTCGAGAATTTCAATTCGCTTTTGTAAAGGCCCATTGACAGCAGTTAAAACATTTGAAAAACATTGAAGAAGTTGAGTTACAATCATTTGAACATCTTCAAAGGTCATTTTTTCTAACCAGAATTCTAATTCTTCAGTTAACTGAAAACATTTTTGAGAAACTATTTGTAAAGTCGTTCTTGTTAATTGATTAGTTGTATCGGTTAATTGAACAAGTGATAAAGATTGTAATTTAAGACTATTTACTGATACGATTGTCATTTCAGGTATTAATTTGATAAATGATTCTCGAAGATCAGCTAAACGATTGATTTCTTTCACAAATTCCGATCGAGTTGACTGATTATTTCGAATATTGACTTGATTCGTCAATGGAGAGATAAAAATACTTGTTAAAGGAATTTCATTGGAAATATCTATTTGATTCAATTCATCAGTTATTAAACGTATCATTTGACCAATTGTGTTTTGATTTTCATTTGATAATAAATCAGAAAATAATTCTTTAGATAAATTTATTTCTTCTTTTACAACAGTAACAGGTAAAAGATGGAATTCAGTGATTGCATTCAAATAATCACGAATTTCAACGAAAAGATCGAGAGGATTTCCGATTGGTAATCGAACTTCGAACGATGGGATTGGAGAAAAAGCAATGATTTGTTTTGTTGTGGTGGTAAATAAAGAATATTCTTTGACTTTCCAATCCGAACAAGTGACACTGAACAGAGTTTTTGTTGTTCCATTTCGAGGATAGATTTCACAAGAACCATTCGATGGAGGAGGATTGATTTCAAAATTCAATGCACTTGAACTATTCATTCCTTCGAATTGATAAATAACTTCGAATTTCCAATGAGTTTCATTTCGAAAATGATCAAATAAATCATTTGTTGAAGTAAAATTTGTCGTATTTCGACCGAAAAACCAAATATTTTCAAAATTCGTCGTTTGGTCAAACAAAATCCATTTGGTGAAGTTTTGTGCTGAATCTATCTGACCAAAATAAATATTCCAAATGAATTTTTTCTCTTTCGGACATTCGTTGACACAATAAGAAAACAAAGCTACTTGAGTTGTTGGATTTACTTTTTGAAATTCGACATTTGGAGAACAAAGAGATTTGATTACACATCTATACAAATATAAACATTTAACTTTTTCAATCTCAAAAAATTACCCAATGGCGATCATTGGCCCAGTTGTACCTGCAATTTGAACAATCACAGAGCTGTAGATGACAAGTGATGTATTTCGACGATTCGACATTTGAACAACAAATTGATATTCCAAATTCTTTTGAAGAACATCGGCAAATATTGTTAATGAAGATTCATTTCCTTTGTATTCAAATTGAGTTAAGTTGAGAAAAGCATAAATTTTAGTGAATGGTTCAATTGATGGATAAAATCGACAAAAATATTCGTATTTCCAATCCGAAGAATTAAATTCGAATCCATCGGGATCTTTTGAATAATTTCCTGGATTTAAAGTTAAATTCTGTTGATCACCACTGGTGACAACTGATGTTCCCAATGGAACAAGATTTGCTGTTACACCTGATGGACTAATTTCAACATAAACTGATGAAGAACTTGTTATACTTGAATTGTCTATCGTTGTTACTCTAAATTCTAACTCATAAATTCCATACGGGAGAGTATTTGATGGAATATACAATTCACTTCGACTTCTCTTAATCTTTTTATCAAATTCTATTTCCGAAAGATTATTATTTGTCGAGTTTTTAATCGACCATTTTTGGATTGTTGGCAAAGTTTTATTGCAATTTAATTTTATTATTGATAAAATATAAAAATCTTGACTTCGACGATATTGATATGGAACTGTTCGAAGATTTGATCCAGGACTTAAGTTTATTATTACAGAATTACAATCTAAATATTACATTGCAAAACAAATTAGATTGATTTAATTGATAAAGTGATTTACTTTCATTGTAGCTAATT
>Ga0209960_1002213_pt1 | contig 20245 bp, 20 predicted proteins | sample ThiBiot_500_plan_2_FD_183947 | JGI IMG/M metagenome (GOLD analysis project Ga0209960, IMG submission 183947) | Wastewater bioreactor microbial communities from Cape Town, South Africa - Thiocy_expt_500_plan (SPAdes) | ecosystem: Engineered > Bioreactor > Thiocyanate-remediating >...
AATATTAATCTCATTACTAGAACAAAACATGATTTCAATTTATGCCGGTGAACTACTGTTTATACTTTGTATGTCAATTCTTATTGTTGTTTAATATATTACTGGTCAAATTCATCTTCTGCTCGACTTCGAACACTAATGACTATCTGAAGTGCATTATACATTGTTAATATACCAATATGGAGTATATGCGTACCATTTATCGATTTTTTAAAGACAGCAAGTTATTTAAATTTATTCATTGGAATGCTTAGATAGATTTTTATAAAGTATAATCAACTGAATCTTTGTCTTAATATTGTTCATAAATTTTCGTTGTGCAAATAAAATAACCATTTAAATGCCTTCATTATCCTATTTATAAATCGTAATAAATCCCCTCGAGTTGTCTAAAATAATGTTGAATTTAAAAGCTCAAGTGAGTCTTGTATTATGGGAGAGTATTCTAAAATCAAATTCTCTTCAAATATTGTCAAACATATATCGGAATCTGTGTCGTAAATGAAATTATCAAGTTTATTATTAATTATACATTCAGTCAATTACAAAAGAATAGTATATTTATCTATAACTTACACATTAGAAGACCCGAGTCTTCTATTTTAGAGGGAAGGAGTTACTATAGAATAAAACAATCTAACCATGAAATCGTAAATATCTTCACAATGTAAATTTCTATAAATATAAAATATTTTATGCTGAAATAAATTATTTCAATACTTCATCGAGAATATTCGAGAAACATAAATAGATAAAGTAATCTTAGCAAGTTAACAGTTATTCTACAGCGTGAATGAGAAATGTCAATAGCAGATCAAAATCTTGCTCATATATTCCAATTGATTTCGATTTATATCGGTGGATTACTATTTGTACTTGGTACATTTGGCAATCTAATGAATATTTATGTATTCTGTTATACCAGATCATATCAAAAATTGCCAACATCAGTTTTTCTTGTTGCTTTATCTCTTGCTGGTCAAATTCACCTTATATTCAATATATTGTTTCCGTTTTTAACTGCAATACTTGGTTATAATCCACTTGCATTAAACACCGTAGCTTGCAAATTACGTTTATATAGCAGTACAGCATTTCCTCAGATTGCAATATTCAGTTTATGTCTCTGTGTAATTGATCGTTATCTAATGACAACCAGATTTGCACGACTTCGAACATTATTTACAATTCGTCGGGCTTGTCTAATTCTCGTTGTAAGTATAATCATATGGCTTTGTTATAGTATTCCAAGTGCAATCTATACTATAAACGTGCCATCATGGAATTTATGTGCTCCATTGTATACTCTTGCGCAAATATCAGCTTATTTCAATTTGTTTCTTACAGTCGTATTTCCGATTACTATAATGTCTGTATTTGGACTACTTACATGGAGAAATTTAGGACGCGTACGATATACATCTATAAATATACAGGTAAATAGTCATTGAATTCAAGTATAATCGACTTATGTTAGTTTTAGGTTGCAAAAATGATTCTAGTTGAAATTATTGTTGTTTCAATATCGTATATTCCATTTGGTTGTATTCAACTGTATACAATATCAGTTGATATCGAAGACATTTTTACAGAAAAGTATAAATTCATTTTTAAAATGATATTTCTCATATCAGCAACACAATCCTGGAGTTCGTTTTATATTTATTTCTCTATATCATCGACTGTTCGAAAAAATATTCGACGCTTATTTAAAAAACGTTTTTGTTTTCGAAAATTGGCAACAATAAATAGGATTCTACCGGTAGCTAGAACATGAATGAAAACAAGAAATGTTTATGCAAATTAAGCATAACTAGAAGAACTCTCTTCTGCATCATCACTTCTATTTTCTAACAAAACGAATAATCGGTTGTTCAAAAGTGCATGTTGTCTCGTCAGTTCATAACGTTCAATAAACTCGAACGGTCTTACGGTTTGGTCGTTGGATAAATGATGTAGAGGCACTGAGATGAGCGGAATTTGAGTAATGATACTGGTAGAACTACTAGATCGATGTCGACGTCGTCGTCGCTTTATAAATCTCGTACGTCTTGTCATTCGTGAAAAAGCGAAGATTTTTTTTTGAAGCAGAAGAATAAAGTAAAAAAAAATAACAAACAATTCGAAAGATAAACTAAATTGACAACCGTTTTTTTCTCAATTTCGAAAACTATAAATGATTGCTTTTTTTTATTCTTCGAAGATAATAAAAACTCGAATAAAATCACCAGCTGTTTCTTTCAAATGCATCATTCTTTCAATTGATTGCATAGTCGACAGATAGAACTAATCGATATGTATTTTCAATGGTATTCCTTGTATTTCTTGTCTTTTCATTCGTTTTGGACTCGTGCAAATACTTTAATCACTGAGAATCATTTCAGTTCATCGTCAAATATTGAGCTTTATCAATGTGAAACAGATCGAACCACTCCTATTAGTAGTTACATATTCGTGAATGAAACATTCGGTTCATGTGAGCCTGATTGTTGTGTAAATGTCAATTCCAATGATACAAGTATTTTCTCATGTAAAATTTGATTTAGATTTAACGAAAATCAAGACTTGTTCTAGATTTACCAAACATCTGTCAAGTAACATCACAAACATCCGAAGGTGTCTGTCTTGGCCGATCATGTTATTCAGGCCAATGTGACCTATTTCTTCTCTCAACGAGTACAAGTTCTAGTTCAACAACAACAACGTTAATTAACAGTACTCATTTATTGAATTCAACAAAAGCATCGTCCTCGAATAAATCTAATGAAACTCTAATACAATGGCCTGCGTGGCGTGATAAAAGTTATATGCCCATAAATTATAGTGTTTTGATTTTATTATTAATCATTAATGTATTTATTACATTAGCTGCATTATTTGTTGTTATCAAATCAATAGAACACGCAAAAATGATTGCTGAAAGAAAACATCATCATTATTCTCTTTTTTAATTAAAAAACACGAAATAAATTTTAACAATTTTGATTAACTTTTGTTAAACTTTGAACATTGGCACCTATATCTGAGAGAATCTTCTTTAATTCATCGACTACTGACTCAGATAATGTTTTTGTTCGACTAGAAGAAGAAAAAAAACAGATATTTTAACAATCTTTGTCTTTTTTCGAACTTACGAAAGAATCCAGATAAATTCAGTTTTTTTCTGAAAAACTGGTATTATTTCACAAGCGTAAACAAGTGAATAATCAATATAATTCGATGTAAGGACATTATAATCACCTTTTTGGACTAAAACATGAAAAGATTTTTTAACACAAGAATTCTGCACGTAAGTTTACTTGGACTATTAAATGTCACAACAAATGCAGCTGGTTCCGAAGCATTTTTAACTTTAGCCGTACCTCGAATGCTTGAATAATCACCAAGAAAATTAACAGCTTGATTCCAAACACCAACTGTTCCATCACTATTGGCTGTATACGTTGCATTAACACATCGATCGCCAACTTCGAATAAAATATCACTACGATAAACTTCATACCATAAGCCCAAATACTAAACAAAGGTCAACTCGAATTCTTTCTTGTGAAACAAAACATTTACTCGCGTAATATTGAATGGATTTTGTGTGACAAATTTCGGACATTGATCTCCTAATGTTAAACTTGTTAATGCTAAACAAACGATAATGATTGTTGTAAACGACATGATGAATGCATTTCAACTTGTTTTACATCGGTATTTATACGTGCTGTGCTTTTCAAAGTGGTTACATAAGCTTGAAAAAAGGTTTTTAAGAACATATTGTCTGTTGTGTTATATAACCAACGTTCTTTTTGACATTCATGAAAAGTAAGCGAGTCAACTGATAACGTTTCAAATGAAAGAAAAACGGTCATGCTTGTTTTTCATTTAATAGCAACAAGAATCTTCAATAACATTCAAAGATTTTAAAAAGAAATTGATCAACCGATGTTTTTATTACTGACAGATAATTAGTTGGATAGAAAAAAAAAGCGAGAATAAATTTACAGACAAGAGAAAAGCAATATATCTCGTTAGTTATAACCACGATATGAATATCGATCGTAATAATTATATCCCCAGTATTGTAACGGTGCTCCGTATCCATCGTAGAATACATCGGCTAAAATACGAATCCAATCCGTTAACCACCAAATAACCGATGTTACAGTTAAAAGAACGTTAATAACATTGACCAACATAAGACTATTCGGTTTCTTTTGCGCTATATGACCAATAGCTACCGGCCAACCGAACATACATCCCAACGAAATCAATAATTTAATTATACCAGCAGCAATATATCCGCCATGTCCTCGTGATAAATAAAACCAATCAACACCGAATATTCCAACGAAAAATGAAAGAAGAAAAGCCGTTAATTTTTTTCGTTGCTCATAATTACAAGCATCCATAAACCACCACGATATATATCCACGATAGCATTGGCACATATAGCCTCGACAAAATCCACGGCCGCATTCATTGTCATATGTACACCAACGTCCCCAACGACGTGGCACTGTTAGTCCACCTAAATGTACCTTATTTCTTGCCGGAACAAAACTACTGTAACTGAGATATATCGTTAATGTCAAAAAAACGAGTAAAATATACGCAAAATTCCGCATGGTTTCAATCGTAAAAAGAAATGAAGAAAAGAAGAACTGAATCAAACTCAATTTGCATTTATTATTTCTATGGACGAAATTTTTCTCGATGTTTGCTCTGTAGCACGCACTTTTTTTCGTTCTTCTCGGTAGATGTACGTATATACGCACATATATTAACTGCTATTTACATACGAAAATCTATTCTTGATGGTATTACTCATAAAGAAGAAAAAAAACTTCTGTATATGCCTTTGAGATATTTTAAAATGATAATATCTCGAGTGAGAAATTGTCCAAGAGAAGAACAGGTGAAAAGAAAACAATATTAGAACTTGTATTGATAAGTTTTTATGTCATCTCTCTCTTGTCCTGATGGTCATTCAAACAGCCTTGTTGCTTGTGTAAATGTTAAAAACTCGCATAAATAACATCAAGTGATGATTGATGCATATACATTCTGTCGATATTTCGAGAACCTTCAAATTTATGCAATGTAAAACACGAGCAAAATCATAAACGACAAATGATTGTATCTTCGATTGAATCGAATTGGAAAAAAATTCAAACAACACATATGCAACATATATTTTCTAATAGAATATCGAATTCAAAAGAAAAAAGAGTCCTTTTTCTCTCTCTCTCTCTTTCAATGAAAGCCTTCACTATGCAATGGCTTCAATGTCAATCGATTTTTCTTTCATTTCTGTTCTACTTACTCATTGGCAAGATGTTATAAATCGATTTTTTTTTTCGTATCAATTCATACAGCAATAAGATGCGTCTCTCATCGACATGCTTTTATAAGGAATACATAAAAAATAATTTATTTTAATACAAAAAAAATATATGTTTAGTTTTCTATTGATAACAATTTTGCCTTTCGAATTTGAGCAGCATCTAGAGACACAACTATACAATTAATGAAAAAGAAAAATTCATCAATACTTATCAAAGGAACGAATAATTCAATGATAGAACTGTATTTTTCATTGTCTATATACATATTTATAAAGACACCTTCGAAAGATAATCGATTAATTTTATATTTAGTTAATTCAAATAATAAACTTATTTCTATGTTTGAAAGAAAAGTAGGTTATAATTCTGTATGAATAAACATCTGCAGATAAAAAGTTTTAATTGTATTTAATGATGTGTTGTTGTGTTAATCTAAGTTGAAAACAGTCTGTTATGTAACAGGTATTCGGGTATATAAAGTTCGTCACTTTTATTTATTTATTTGCCAGTAATTATGAATAATAAAACCATAAATACACTTCAACATATTGTATCAATTCTCAATCGAACCATACCGATTCCTCTGTTAATCTTCGGTACAATTGGTAATCTGCTGAATATTTTTATTCTCACACGTGCATCACTACAAAAGAATTCCTGTGCTTTCTATTTTCTTGCATTAGCATTTGTTAATCTCGGTTGTTTATGGTTCGATTTATTTGCTCGATTATTATCGGGTTATCGTATCGATCCAACGACTTGGAATTCGATTGTTTGTAAATTTCGATTCTATATAACTTATTTGTCATTGTATTTGAGTTCATTTTTTCTTCTCTATGCAACTATCGATCGATGGGCATCATCGAGTACCAATGTTGGTATTCGTCTATTCAGTAAAATCGAAGTTGCACGACGTATTGTTTTGTATACGGTCATATTTGCTTTACTATTCTATTTAGAAATCTTTTATTGTTATTCAACAGTTGAACATCTCTTTCGAATAAATTGCTATTGTCGAAATTATGCTTGTCGAGTATTTAATGATATTCAATTTCTTGTTTTATATTCGTTGATACCATCGATATTAATGCTCTATTTCGGTTATCAAACAATACGAAATGTCAAACGAATTCATCCAACAATAAATCAACTACGTTCGATGAAGAAAAAAGATCAACAAATGATGATGATGCTTCGTATTCAAGTAATTTTCTTTTTTGTTTGTATAACACCATCGGCTGTTTCGAAATGTTATACAGCATTAACATACAACATTAATAAAGATCTATTGGAAACTACCAAAGAGAATTTCTTCTTTCAAATATCAGTTCTTCTACTCTATGTACATTATTCATCGGCGTTCTATATTTATACATTATCAGGAAGAAAATTTCGTCGTGAAGTCAAACGATTAATACGAACTTTTCATCGGTCACATTCAGCAGCAACTAGTCCAAGTACAGTTACTCGTCCTAGTCATATTCTTATGATCTATCAACGTAATCAAGATAATTTAGTTCGTCAAACTATATCAAATAGATACGCATATGCAAACAATTCAATTGAAACATCTCGATAAAGAAATAACAATAAACTACTTATCGTTTGCATTAATGTATTTTTTGTTGTTTTTTTTAAGTTTTCTTTTCCCGAAATGCACATTCATAAATACATCGAACTATGAATAGATTTGTGGGTGGTATATTGAACTCATAATTGATCATATTTATGTATAATCATTCGATTCGTTGAGAATACAATTGAATATTTAACCATGTCTGATGAGGTCGACAAATTCTTTTAAAACAAGATTTTGTTTGTTCATAATTCCATTTACTTAAAACGGCTAAAGATTATCGATTATTGTCTTGGTTCATTCTTAGCTTAATCATCATTTTGTTTGACTTTATTAGAGAGTTTCTTTTTCGCTTGAGATGTTCGAATACAAATAAAAAAAATGAAGAGAAAATTATCCTGAGATCATGAATAGAATAAAGAAAACTGAATAGTTTCTCTTTTCTTTTCCGATCGAAAGAAAGAGAAACGAGAGAAATAGATTCATCGTCTATATAAATCGAATAACAATCGACCGATTTATATCGAAGAAAAAAAAGAACTAATATCACAAATCTTTATTTCACTGAAAATCATCTCATAACTGCTGCTATGATGACGAAAATCATTGTTATTTTACTGATTGCAACAATTTGCCAATTAAGTGCGATGGCTGAAGAAGAAAAAGTATGTATTCGAAATTTCTTGACGAGATTATTGTTTACTTATGTTGAGTAATCACTCTGAAGACATTAGTTGGGAAAGTTGCAGGAGATTTAATGTGACGTGACATGAGTCAGAGAATATTAACGGAAACGAAACTTATTTAATTATCTGTTTGCATAAATGAAAATAAATTGTTCGTTAAGGATATTTTCGAACTTTGTTTTCTTGTTTTAGAAACGTACACTTGATTCTCTATCTGGCTCGGATTTCTTTAAAAAAGTAGACATTTTCATTGTTTAATGAACTGGAAATGATTGAACTGTTGTTGTTGTTGTTGTTGTTTGTAGAGTCTTGATAGTCTTTCGGGTAATGATTTTTTCAAACGTGAAGAAGAAGTAAATCGAAAGAAAAGTGTTTTTTCTAAGAAATATTTTATCAATAAATATTATTTAGAAACGAACACTTGATTCACTTTCTGGTTCGGATTTCTTCAAAAAAGTAAAAAATATTTCGAAAAATAAAATAATTATGCCTATGTTTATTTCTTTTTCCTAGAGTCTCGATTCACTTGGCGGAAATGACTTTTTTAAACGTGAAGAAGAAGTAAATCATTGTGTTTGAATCGATTGTTTATTTTTCTTTTATTGACTAGAAACGTACATTGGACTCACTTTCAGGCTCAGATTTCTTCAAAAAAGTTCGTCTATTTATCGAAATTCAACGAATTCCTAATTAATCTATTGTTTTTAGAGTTTAGATTCGTTAAGTGGAAATGATTTCTTCAAAAAAGTATTTCGTTTTTTTGATAAATAAAGAAAAAAAACGAATAAAATTTGATTGTAGAGTTTGGATTCATTGAGTGGAAACGATTTCTTTAAAAAAGTAAAACCTATTTTTCATTTGATTGTCTTGACTTATCGCTCATTTACACATTTGTAGAGCCTTGATTCCTTATCTGGCAATGATTTCTTTAAAAAAGTATTCATTTTCTCGTCGATATTTCCTACGGATTCTCCGTGTTTTCTTTTTCATTGCAGAGCTTAGATTCATTAGGTGGAAATGATTTCTTCAAACGACAATTAATCTCATTGGCAAAATATCATCGTCAACCACATCGATCACGACAACATCTTGTCAATTTACACGAACAAGATAAATAAATTAACAAGATAAATCCCACGCAGCAAACTCTCTGTCAATAGTCTTCAAAAACAAAAAAATAATATTTCACTCAATCCCGTTTTGCTCTCTTTTTTTTTGTTCTCGAATAATTGATCAATTGAATTGAATAATAAATAACGAAATCGATTCTCGATCAAAATCAAATCTTTTTTTTATTATTATTTAATTGAATAAGCATAGAAGAATATGAAAAAATCAAACATTCAATGGTTCTCGTGATTCTTTGTCTTGATATTCATGAGCTAAAGTACTGACAAACGAACCCAATGGCACAGGTAAAGGTCGAATACGTTCGAAAAAGAAAGCATTGATTTGAGCACCTAAAATCAAAATCGTCGCTGCGTAGAAGAAGAATAAAAGCAGAATAATAGCAAAACCAATTTGACCCGTATAACTTGCCATACATTTTTTGACATAGAGTGGAAACAGAATCATAAACAATTCCAATGATCCAGCTGCAACAAGCGAACCACACCATGTTTTTTTGAATGACATCTTTTTATTCGGTATGATCATGTAGATAATTTCAAAGAGAAGAAATGTAAAGAGTAAACTCAAAAGTAAACCAGCCACATAAGTAAAAAAACGTCTGCCAGCACTTGGAATAAGATTTAAGAGTATTGAGGGTGTTGATGATGCAGAGACCATGATCGGAATAAAAATAAGAAAAAGAAGAACCATTGCAATAGCGAGAAGATATTTTCTAGCAAATTTTCGTTCTTCAACACGGTAGATTATCGTTAAACAACGATCAATCGAAATAAACAATCGTGAACTACCAAGTATAGCGAAAAATATACCGAAAAATAAGATTATTCCAGCATCTTTATGCAATTGTTTAAATGCCATATTGATCAACTCTCGTAAGCCATCATTGGCTCTCGGTGGAAAAGCGTGAATAACATGATTTCGAATACGATTTTGCATATCAGGTCGATTGCTAAGTACAAGACCGAGAATACCGAATAAAGTGATAGCCATTGGTAAAATTGCAATTAAAATATTGAATGCTAACATGCCGGCGAATACCAACGACCAATCGTGTTTAAATTTTTGAATAAACAATCGAAATGGTGTTGTTTCTTTTTTGGCATATTGAAACAGTCGGTTGTCTACTATTTTCGATTCCATTTATCTTATGCAAACGCCAAACAAGCAAATAGATAGATAAACAAACAAAAATAGAAGTCTATTTATACGTAAATACCTCTTTCTGTCCTTGGATAATTTACCAATGGGATTCGTCCTTGTACGTATGAGTTAGTTAGTCAAGATATAATTTCGTTCTTTTTTTTTATTGGTAAATATGTGGAAAAAAAAGAAAAACGAAGCAAGAACACAAGCAAGTGAAAGATTTTTCAATCTAGATAATCATACGGATGTGTATGAATGAAAATAACTACTTTAAATAATTAAATTAAAATAACAACTCAAAAAAAAAAAGAATGCAAAAACAAAATACTGCCGATAGATTTTTTATGTGTGTTTTTCTTGTGATTAGATCCGACAAAGCGAAATTCAAAAAAAAAAGAAATGAAAACACAGAACTGTTCTAGAAAACGAAGAAGAAGAAGAAGAAGAATTATATTCCATTTATGTTATGTACAAAGACGCGGATAATCAAGTTAATGATGAACTTTCGTTGATTAGCGAAGGCGGCGGTTTGGTTTCCGTTGCCGAACGGAACAATTGCCTTCGACGATTTTCAGTAAGTACCGGCGTTGTTCGCCCGGAATTCGTTGGACTATCAGTCGGAATTTTACTTGATTGAGACAAATTTTTTAATCGTTGATGTTGAGCTAAGAGTTTCTCTTGTTCAAGACCACTGTCCGACGCAATCGTCAATGCTAATGATGATGTTCGTTCACGTGTTATATCGCCATTCACTGTCGATGTATCAACATGTCCAACTTTTTCTAATTCTTGTTGTAACAAATCGATTTCTTCACCATCGGAATTTAACATTGGGGTTTCGCCGTTTGCCGTTTGTTTCTTCTCGAAATACGAAGCACGAACAGCGGCTAACCATTGAACACGACTTATTCGTAGGATTTGTACGTCTTCACTCACACGTAGACTGAAATCAGGAATGAACGAACGAAATTTATTCGATTTCGAACGAATTAATTCTTCGATTTTCTCTTCAGGACTCTGTCAAACAAACAAACAAACATAAAAATTCTTTGTGTGTGTGTGTTAAATCTCTTACATAGAGTGCAGTTACACCGAAATAATAAAATGAACCGATTTCACTAACAATCTTTTCTCTTCCAGTTTCTAATTCAGCACTTCCATTAACAATTAAAACAAAATAATCAACCGGTTTGCCGTATTCAAAGATATAGGTGACGTGTCCTGCTTTTGCATCGTCTTCATCGAATTCATATTCTTTGTAGAAGTCAAAATTGAGAAAACGTTTCAACATTTCAGTAGAAATATATTTGTCTTTGAACGGTTCGACGCCTAAACGAAATTTCTTCGAATCAAACGAAACAAAATCTCAGTTTTTGTCTTCGGTTACTTGTCGAGAGAAATTGAAAAACAGCGACTTTCATTTGCGCCGAGATTTTACTCGTCGCTTCGTTCGTATTTTGCCGCATAAATGCCGAGAAATCGGGTAATTGTGAAAGAGCATTTTTCACTTTTCGACGATTATCAGCTGAAAAACACGTAGAAATCAACACATTTTCGAAATCATTCGTCAAACTGTCAACATACTGAAAACATCGGTTTCATCGACGATTTCTTCTTGAATCATTTCTTCGATGATATCTTCTAATGTGACAATACCAACAGCTCGTGCTCGAGGATCTTTCTCACTGGAATTATCATATTCAACAACAACACCAAGATGATATTGTTCTAAACAAGAAACTCATTTGTTTTTCGATGAAACCAAAAAAATGCAACTCAAACCTTTTTTAAATATATTAAAAACATCGTAACTGGAATCTTCGGGTGTAATCGATGTGCCATAACGATGCTTACAGATATTCATTATGTTTCGAACTGTAAATTTGCCGGAATCCGTGTCCGGAAGGACGAAATCACGCGCATTGACGAGACCAACAATGTTGTCTCTAGAAAAAAAAAGAAAGAAACACATTCTCATGAGAATTCTTTGTACTTAACGAACCGTTCGCCTTCGTAGACTGGTATTCGTGAATAACCGTAGCCGTAAACAGTGAGAACAAGCTCGTCGTCGACAATTCGATCGGCTTCGAGCATGAAAACATCTTCTAAATTCGTCATAACCCCGCGGATTTTCTTCGCACGGAGGCCGAGAACACCTGTCATGATGTTCTTCTCTCGGTCTTCGATGTCCGTGTTGGTCGTATGTTTTAACAATGCACTCATTTGATCACGCGTATAACGTGCACCGACTTCTTCGCCTGCAAACAAACAAACAAAATCAATATTTGCAAATGTTTTGTTTTCTCAAATTTACCGAGAATAATATCCAATAATTTACTCAACGGTTTCGCGATGGGATAGGTGACGAACATAAATATTCGCGTGAGAATGATCGTTTGCGAACCGACTTTGAGACCATGTCGTGAACAAATAGCTTGAGGAATAATTTCACCGAAAATCACAATGGCCAATGTTGCACCAGCAACGGCAAGTGCGCCACTAATCAATGTATCGAGGAGAATTGTTGTTGTTGAATTCACCAAAACATTGCCCAATAGAATCGTACAAAGTAGAAAATTGCCATGTTTACGTACGGGATAGATGCGTTTCGCATATTTTCTATCGTTTGGCGTGCCGGCTTCTTGAATAACGATTAAATCATGTGGAGTCAATGACATGAGACCAAGATTTAAACCAGAAAAAAGACCTGATAGTAGTAAAAGACAAATTAAACAAGCAATTGTCGCCCAGACGGGCAACGCACGGCGAGTAACACGGATTTTCAATGCAGTTCTGAAATTCGGTTTTCGAAAACAAAATTTTCGTTTTTTTTTCTTCTTTTCTATCTCACCGATTTCCTTGATGGAAAACGTCATTGGAATGAGCCGGTGTCAAACACACGTATAATGTATCATTGTAATAGGGGAGATTAAGAGTTACAAAAGCACGTTCACTCATACGTTCATGCGGATCGAATTGATCGACTTTTAAATTATAAATTCGATTTTTTCGATCCCAATCACATGATCGAGGGTGTGTCGTGAACGATAACTGAGCATTATCGAGATCTTCACCTAAAGAAAACAAATTCGATTACTCGAAACTCATCCGTTCAATTACCATAGATAGCAAAACTAATATCAGTATCTCGTTGAATTTCCCATTCTTGTTCGCCATTTCCGTTGAATATATGGTTGCCTTTTTCAACAGGTACCATGGTGAGAATATAGGTTTTCGAACGGTCCGATGGTAATTGATGTTCATCAGGTGTATGATATTGTTTTTTATCTTCAGAATGAGTTCGATTTGAAGTAAGTTGTCGTCGAGAAGACTTCAAATACAAAACAAGAAAACGTCAACAAATCGATTTCTTCGCCGACGTTTAATTACCTTTTGGTAATTTGCTTGATTCGATTGAATAGCATACGATTGAATTGAATTTATCATTACAACGCCAATAATAATAAATCGTAAAATCGACATTGAGTTATTTGTTCTCTTTCGTTTTTCGACGACAAACAAAAACAAAACGGGTATAAGGAGAAAAGAACAATCAGTGGTTTTCTTTCGTTATCACACAAATGCGAGATAGTTAATTCAATGAATGTCTTTCTTTTGTTTCTTTTTCGGTTTTTGGAAATAGAAAATAAAAATGAAGTAACCTAATTTACAAAAACGAATGCGTAGAGGAGAAGACAAAAAATAAATAAATAAAACGAAAACGATCAAATAAGCTTAGTCATTAAAATCATTGAAGAATTCATTCGTATAGATAAACAATTACTTTGATTAAATTGCCAATAATTCCAATTGTTTATTGTTGCAATAAACAACATAATGAACAACTAAACCCAAAGACTAGATAGACAATTTTCTATTTCCAAATACTTATTAATTTAAAGCGAAGATTAAATTCGATTGAATCCAGACAAATGAAAAGTAATCTGCAAAAGAAAAATAATGTTGAAGAAAGCCTATAAAATACCAATGATATTTATATATAGATTTATTTTCTTTTTCTTTTTTCTTCTTTTCTATAGACGTTTTTCGACTGGAAAAAAATTGACTGATTCCGTTTGTTTTTTCTTTCTCGTTCTCGATTTTTTTTTCTACTTAAACTAATTCTCTCAAAATACACCTTTTGCTACATAGGCAAAGAAAAATAAAAATAATAATAATAATCAATACGACTGGTCTGAATGAACTTGACGATGGAAGACTTCCGATTGAAATCCGTCGAACGATTATTCAGTTGACTAATAATTTAATATGGATCTTCCTGGAGTTTTAGATCGACACAGCAGTGGAAAAAAAACAAATAAAAAATCTTAAATGTCCTGAGAATTTTTTTGTCGACAAAAAAATATTTATCTATAGAAAAGAACAGAGATAAAAAAAATATATATGTAGAAATGGAGGAGAGAGAGAACGTTTTTTTTTTCAGCCTTAGTCATTAGAGAAAAGATTTCTTGTTTTTTTTTCTTCTTCTCTCATTCTCGGTAAGAACCGATAGAGGGCAATAGTAATTATTCGACAATCGAGGCTATTTTAGCAACATTCATGGTAACTTAAATGCCAATCACATAACTTTTGTAAACGTTTCATTTCTTTTTCGTTCGAAATAGATTTTTGTATTGAGAAGAAAAAAATCGCGAATGCTGAAATATTTGTTTTTTCTTTTCGTGTGTTTTTCTTACGGAAAAACTCAAGCTAATTCCGATGTAATCGGTTGTGGTGGTTTTATTAAATCTGAAACAGATATCAACTACAAAGTTGTTCGAGTACGTGTTTCTCCGATTCGATTCGGTTCGATGAGTTAGTTGTTTTTATTTAAGGTTCAATTGATAACTAAAGATGGCATTCCAATTTACACAACAGAAGCTGCTCCAATCAATGGATAGTAAGCGAATGAAACGAACTCGAAAGATTGATTGATTTTTGTTAGTTATATGATCCCGGTTTACGAACATGGAGAATATATTCTTAAACTGCTTCCACCGTCAGGCTGGAGTTTTGAACCATCGCAAATGGAGTTAAATATCGACGGCGAAACAGATCCGTGCACATTGAATCACGATTTGAATTTTGTTTTCAAAGGTTTTGGTCTCTCGGGACGTGTAAGTTGTGATTTCGAGTGAATTTTCGAAGAGAAAACGAAGGATTTGTTTGAATAGGTCATGAGTGCCGGTAGTACAAGTCAAATCGGCGGAGGACCAGCTGGTATTACGTTGAGTTTGTATCAAAATGATAAAAAATTAAATGAAACCAAATCGAAAGCTGATGGAACGTAAGAATTCGACATTTTCAGGGTACAAAAAGAAGAGAAAATATCATGACATTTAGTTTCGAATTTTTCGATGTTCTACCCGGTCAATATACGGTCAAAGGCAGTCATGAAACTTGGAAATTTTTAACGGTAAATTTTCCAAAAAAGATCAATGAATTTTCGAACGAACTTTTTCCAGGACACATCACATGTTCAACTATCAAAAGAACGTTGGGAAATCGAACAACCGATCGTTGTTCGTGGTTATACGGTCAAAGTAAAATCTCTTCATTGATTAATTTCCATCGATTTTCTCGGTATTAAATTAGGGAACTGTTGTGCATCAATCATCGGCATTGATTTCCATCGATGTTCTACTTTTTCGTACGACAGCAAATGAAAATAATCTTCCTTCGCCGACGTGTTCAAACGATGGTCCATTGAATCCCAACGAACTCTCGCTTTTACCACCGACAGTCAAAGCACAAAACTTTCTCTGTCGAACACGAACAAATGCGAAAGGAGAATATACGTTCGACGATGTTCCTGTCGGTCTTTACGCTATCGTATGTTGACTGAACTTTGTGTGTTTTTTTTGTTGGGCTCAATTTTGATTTCTAGTTGCCGGTCTACTCGACAGAATCGTTAGAAATTGTTTTCATTCCCGATCAAAAAGCAGTGACAGTAACACACAAAGATTTTGTTGTTCAAACGCCGTTCGAAACCGGAACAGTTTCGTTCTACGGCCGAGTTGTTAAATCTGTTAAAACAGTTTGTTGATTTCGAATTTGAATTTTGGTTTTTTTTGTATTTCGAAATCGATTTTCAGGATAAATTAACTCCGCTAAATAAAGTTCAAATCTCAATCGATGGCAAACCGTGTTGTCAAACCGATGCCAATGGTTTATTCAAACTAACTCACATTCGTCCAACGGGCTCAATTAAAATTCAAGGTCAATTAGATGGCTACGAATTTAAAGAACTAACTCACACGATTAATCTCAATCGATTAATCGGCATTGGCGACAGTTCAACGTCGCTTGTTCTCACTCCGGAAAAGTAAAATTCCAAACTCAGATTTTTTCTTTACAAAAAAAAACAAAAATCTTTCGCAGAGTTCGTGTGACTGGTCGTGTTCAATGTTCATCAACAAAAAAACAAACCATTCGTTACACTGACACCGAAAAAAAGGTCGTCAAAAAGTTCGAAGTCGAGCCCAACACTGAATACAGCATCTATGTCAGCCCAGGCGTTTACGTTTTCTCAGTAAATCGAGTTGATTTTATTGATAAAAAAACAAACGTTTTTTTTTTCTTGTCTAGCCCGAATTATCCGATGCGGATATTCGATCCGGAGTCCATTTAACTCCTGAGGAAACCGATGTCGACGTGTCACACGGTTCGCCAGTTGATCAAGTCAATTTCTCTCAGCTCAAAGCGAAACTCAACGGTGTCATTCATTGCATCGGTAAATCCAAATTCGATCTTCGCCTATCAACAAATCGTTGATTGATTTTAGATGATTGTCGAAACGATTTGCCTCAATTGGAACTGACGTCCCGTTCGGGTAACATGCAAAAGCTCAATTTAATCGCCAATCCAAGCAAAACAAACGAAATCCATTTCGAACAAGACAATCTTCTTCCGGGAAAATACTCGAGTTTGTTTTGATCGAATTTTCCACTGCAAATTTCTGGTTTTGTTTAGTTTCGTTAGTGAATTCGAAACAGAACGATAAATACTGTTGGAAAGAATCTCAACTCGAAGTTGATCTTTCCAATTCGAATAAAACGATTAAATTCGAGCAAATCGGATTCAAACTTCGTGTTCACCTTCAAACATCCAACAAAGTCACCTTAAAAATCAATCAAATCAAAGAACAAACATTTCAAAACTCTCTCGATCTACTTTCTGGTTTAAACGAAATCTGTCTTCCCAATCACGGTCTCTACGAATTAGTCCCGCAGAGTTGCATGAAATTCGAAAACGAGAAATATTTCTACGACACATCGAAAGCGTCGTCGACGAGTTCGATCGAACTAATTCCGGTTGAATATCAAGTTTTCGTCGTGATTCAAGCCGAAGGCGATGATCAATCGACAGGCAATTTCCCCGTTTTAGTCAGGTGAAACATTTTTGCGATTGATCGAGTATTCAACTCGCTCTTTTTTTTTCGTAGAAATTCGAGACAAAATAGCGAATTTACATTGAATTTACAAAAGGAGAAAACGAAATGGACGGGCTCGTTTTGGACAAAGTAATTCGAAATGCTTTCAATTCGATTTCTATCGTTGAATTTCAGGGCTGCCGAACAATTCTTGATCTTTCCTCAATCGGAAATCTGGCTGTTCGAGCCCGATCACAACTCAATCACCGCCAATTCCAACAACTGCGAGTCCAATCAAGTCAAATTCGTCGCTCGACGCGGTCTTTTCATTCAAGGCACAACAAACCCACCAGTTGCCGATGCCAATGTCTCGTTATACACGCCCTCAACCAGCGGACAAACCGTTGACATCGACGGTCAGCCGATGGAGCTTCTCCTTTCCTCACTTACAAACGCCGATGGAAGTTACAAATTCGGTCCACTGTCGAACACGCGATCGTATCACGTTCTGATTCAGAAAACCGGCCATGTTTTCACACGACAATCCTCGTCTGCCTACGATTTTAGCTCAGAAAAATTAGCGTCAATTCGTGTGCAAATTCCCGATGTCGACGGAGTTTTTCTCCTTTTAACTTCTTCGACAAACAACATGCGCCGTCGAACAGCAACGACCGACAGTCTCGGCGAAGTTCAATTCGATGATCTTCAACCAGGAAAATACTATCTTCGTCCGCAATTACGCGAATACAAATTCCATCCCGAAGACGCCAACATCGAAATCAAGTCCGGCGACGATATTCTCACGAAATTTCAAGCCGAACGAACGGCTTACAGCGCCTACGGGCAAATCACATCGTTGAACAACGAGCCTGAGCCAGGTTTGATCATCGATGCTCAAGGAATTGAGTCGTGCGAGAGTATGACACGGGAATCTGCGAAAACGGACTCGAATGGACAATTTCGGCTACGTGCTTTGCAACCGGGTTGTCGATATCGACTTCAGTATCGTGCCAATGACAACAATCAAGTGGAAACACTTCAAATCGAACCGAAAAATCAAATCATCGAAATTGAGAATTCGGATTTGTTTAACATTCATTTGTATTCAATCAAACGGCCGAGTGATATTGACGTTCATGTTTTTATTCAAACGCAAACGCAATTTCTTCATCATCTCAAAGTTAAACTCTACAAAGTCTCGCAACGTGAAAGTCCTTTACAAACAGTGACACTTACGAATTCACCATTTGCTTATTTCAATTCGATTCCATTCGATAATGAAAATTATATCATTCGTGTCGAATCTCCACTATCGACAAGTGTCTACAATTATGTTCAACCAGAAATAACATTCTCAGCCAATCAAACATTTCTCTTTTTTACATTTCAATTCGAACCAAGACTTAAAATCTATGATGGAGAATCAGGTCTCACAGGATCGTATTCAGCATTTATTTTTGCTTTGATTTTAATTGCTGTTGTTTTCAAATATGAAACTCTTCTTCCATATGCAAAATCAGGCTATGCTTACTCGAAACAAGTCTTATTACCAAATTTAATCAAAAAATCATCAACAATTTTATCATCAAGTCAAACGAACGAACAAAATGGTAAAGTTTCATCATCATCAGCAATTAGTAGTGATAATAACAATCTTTTAAATGAAACTAAACGAAGAACACGAGTTGCTGATTAATAACTAGGCAATTATGGTTTAGTTTTATCAAAATCAATGCTCATTTTTGTCGAGTGAACATTTTCATTGCTGTTTTCTTTTCTTGTTTCTTGTTTCGTCTATCTGGTTCTCCTTTAGTCAACTTGCTTTTTCACACCTCTGTTCTGCTCTGTTTTTCGTTAATTATTAATAAAACTAACGTCAACGTTAACAAATTATCGGACTTCTGAACCTGAATGAGACAAATCAATATCTTTTTGATTCAATTTATCTAGAAGATATTAAGGATGTTGTGGGATCATCAATATATCATTATCTTTATTTCTTATACCATAACCTTTGATTTGTTCTATTGAAAAAAGTAGAACAGAGAGAAAGAGAAGAAAAATAGAATTGGGAAATGGTCACTGCCTATAGATGATTGATTCAACACAAAATTAGGTTATAAATTATAAGTGACTGAATCTGTTCGATTGATGCATAAATAGGCCCATCAACGATCTTATTAACCAGAATTGTGATAAAATGAAAACGACTCAGGTTAGCCGATACGATTGTCAGTATTCGTTTGTAATTTTGCTGTTTACGGGTAGTATTTTATTACTATTGAATGATGCAGCGTCCGAACCACAAAGTTGATCTGACTATTCGATGTATACGAACCGAAATAGAAATCATCTATTTTTGTATCGATCACAGCAGATTAAGATAACATACTAAATATGTATTTCTCTTTCTTTTTTCACGTGGTCACTTCGATTTTCTTCGATAATACTACTTTGTTTTCTTTTCACTGATTAATTAATAAAAGAAACGTTAGTAAATAGTCTGTTTGTACATTTCGATTTTACTTGTTGAAAAACAAAAAGAAAACACCACAACATTGACAAACTGTTATAAAACACAAAGGAAAAACTATCAGACTTCTGAAGCTAAACGAGACGATTGATTATCGTGTAAATCTAAAAACTCTCTTTGATTTTCAATAATCGAAGATAACGAAGAATTATGATCTTTTTCGTTGGATTCATCTTGAATACATTGATTTATATGAAACACAAATGCATCAACTAAAAAGACATACAAAAATAAATATCTTATAAACTATCAAAAACTAAAATTTTACTTGATTTCGAATGATCAACTTGTGGAGATAAAGATTCTTTGACAACTATCGATTGAATTCGATCCTAAAACCAAAAAAAATATCAATTCAATAAAATGATTTCAAAAAAGTGTTACAGTCAGTTTTTGTTTGGAAATTCGATTGGTTTGATTGATTTGATATTTTTTTCCATAAAATAAATAATTTTTAATTGTTAAACA
>Ga0209960_1002217_pt1 | contig 20205 bp, 16 predicted proteins | sample ThiBiot_500_plan_2_FD_183947 | JGI IMG/M metagenome (GOLD analysis project Ga0209960, IMG submission 183947) | Wastewater bioreactor microbial communities from Cape Town, South Africa - Thiocy_expt_500_plan (SPAdes) | ecosystem: Engineered > Bioreactor > Thiocyanate-remediating >...
TTTTTTTTTTTTTTTTTTTTTTTTTTTTATAGTTTAAATTTGAAATGTATTGAGCAGTTGATTTTGATATCATAAATAAAGAATTGATGATATTAAATTGGATACTCATGAAGGGCTTGAAATTATTCCAATTGAAATTAAATCTGAAGGAGCTCAAAAAATAGCAAGATATATTTTAGATTTAGCAAAATCTCCAAATTCAGATCCACTTTATCGAACAAAATTAATGGTTGTTGGTTATGAAAATGTTGGGAAAACTACAATTTTAGATTGTTTATTCCCAATTATTAATTTTGGTGAAACAAAAGGAATTTTCAATTTTCTGAATACAGAATATTTGTTTGAATTGCAAGGAAAATATTTAAGAAAATATAAACCAAAGGAATTAAACAAGATTTATAAAGAGATTATTCTTGAAAATAGACGATGGAATATTCAAGAAACAAAAGAAACAGGATTAGAATTAATTTCACAAAATAGTAAATCACAAAACAAAATGGAAATTTATTTCAAAGATCAAAAAACAAGAGATAAATGGATTGAAAGATTGAAAAGAATTACTTTAAATTCTGCAACTCATGGAATCGAAGTGAATACTCATATTTGGAAATCTTCAACATTCAATCAACTTCAAAACAAAAATCAAGAAATAAAACAAAATGAAAATAAAAATGGAAATGAAAATGAAGAAAAGAAAGATAAAGATGATTATGTAGAATATTCAACCTGGGATTTTGCAGGACAAAATGATTATTATAATACACATCATTATTTTTTGTCAAATCGATCAATATTTTTAGTATTATATCGAATGGATAAAGGAATTAAAGGATTAGAAAGTTTGGATTTTTGGTTAAAATCATTATCATCTCATTTAAATCAAAATTATTGTGATAAAAATGGAAAACCATTTTATTCAATTATTATTATTGGTACTTTTTTGGATTCAATTGTTATCAATCAAAATAATGATAAGGATTCAATTGTTAATGGTCAAAATGAAGACAAGAATTTGAGACAAACCAAAATAATGGAAATATATGATAAAAATGGATTGAAATCCCCACCATTTTATTTTGAAGTTAGTTGTTCAACATTGGAAAATATTGATGAATTAAGAGAAATTATATTTAATATTTCATTAAGTCATTCTTATATGGGTGAAAAAATTCCAATTGGATATTTATCAATTGAAAAATCAATTTATGAATTAAGGAAATTGAATCAAAATCATCCAATTATTGAAATTCAAGATTTAATTGATCATGTTCAATCTCAATATCAATCACAATTTGATATTGAATTTACAAAAAGAGGATTAAGATTATTACATGAATGGGGAAGTTGTATTTATTTTGATAAACCAATTGAATTATCAAATATTGTTGTTTTGGATCCACAACATTTCACAAAGAATATATTAGGAGATTTATTTAAAGCAGATGAATCAATAAGACAATTGAGATTAAATGGAATTATTGATTATTCTCAATTATCAAATATTTGGAATGGATCAATAAACCTAATTGATATTTATTTATCTTTATTGGAAAAGTTTGAAGTTTGTTTTATTTTGGAAGATCAACAAAATCAAAATGAAAAGAAACTTATAATTCCAAATTTACTTTCAGAAGATAGAATGAGAATAATTGAAGAGAAGTCAGGAAAAAAATGGTCAATTGAAGAGAAATTAAGAGAGAAATGGCCAACAACAATTCGAAGGGGAGAAATAGAAATTGAAAGAATATTTTCATTTAATCAAGTCCCAAGTGAAATGGTTTCTAGATTATTGGTTCGATTTCATGATCGAATAGTTGATAATATCATTTGGAGAAGAGGGGTATTATTAAAACATTCTAAGAATGATAATATATTATGTTTATTGGAAGTTAAAATGGAAGAAAATTTATTTGAAATTAGAATTAGAGGAAAAGAAAGGAAAGAATGTTTAGAAATGATGAATTATATTTATGAGGAGGTGAAAATTGTAAGTGGAAATTATAAAGGGATGAAATGGAAAGAATGTGTTAGATCTCCTCATTTTTCAAAAGGATTAATTGATTTAAATGAAGTAATTGAAGATTGTAAATTAAAATTAAAAGATAGAAAATTAATTTGTCCAATTACTCATTTTCCAATTTATGGTGAATATTTATTATTTAAAACTGGTTTACTTGATTCTTTAAGTAATCAAAATAATGCTGGTATATTTTTAATTTCTTTTTTTTCTCTTTCTTTAAATAATAATATAAATAACCAATAAATTAATCAGGAAATAATTATTGGAATTACAGTTATGAAAATCAAAATCAAAATGAAGGAAATCAAAAAAGTGAAACAGAACCAATCTTTGAAAACTCAAAAATATTAAATGAAAGGGAATATGAAAAAGTTGATTATTTACTCAATTCATTTGGATTTGATCTTTCAAAAATTGATAAAGTTATTGGAATTGAAAATAAGGAGTGGAAGAGATCGTTTGATGTTTTTGGGAATCAAATGTATGGTAAACATCAAAATACTCCAAATTTATTTAAGAGAGAAGATTGGACAGGACAATTAAAACCAGAATTAAGAAAATCATTTATTCAATATTTGGGTGACTATATTTCAAAGTTTAGAAAAATTGGATGGAATCATGGAAATAATGTAAATTTATTCATTTATTTCATTCAAATCTTTGAGTTTTTTTTCCTTCTTTTAATTCGTTTCTTCAAAATTGTAGCCATTTGTGATTCCAATGATTCAAGGAACAACTGAAGATGCTGCTTGGAGAATTTGTATCTTTTTTTTTAAATAACACAAAATTGAATTCAAAATAAAATTTTTACAGGTGACAACGGATTTGGAACGGTTTGTAAAATTGATGCAGGTTTTTATGCTCAAGGTTTTTTTCTTTATTTCAAAGTCTTTTAAATTTGAGTTTAACTTCCATTCACAATAACGAAGGAGTTTATGTAACATCCAAAGCAGAATACGCAGAAAAATATTGTCAAGATAATATGAAAGTATTTGTGATTGGATTTGTGATTATTGGAAATCCATTCCCTGTTATTGAACATCCATCAACAATGAAATATCTTGGCAAATCAATCAATCCTGGTTATCAATCTCATTTCACTCTTGGTATATTTCTTCATTTACTTTTAAAGATTCATTTTTAATTGACTCATTTTTTTATTTTTTTTCATTATAAAGTTGATGGAAGAGATAAGGATACTGCTTTTCCAATAACTAAAAATGAAGAACTAAATGAAAAATGGATTGCTGATGAATTAGTAGTTCATGAATCACAAACTTATCCTTCTTATATCGTGTATTATAAATAAGTGTCAATAAAAACAAAATCATTTCAAACTTTGAAATCCTGTCTTTTGAATATTCTCATTCAATCCATTCAACAAGCAATTCCAATTTCAATTAATTAATCCAGTTGAAAGTAGAAGATAATATTTTGAACACTTTGAAACTAACTATTGTTATAATTCAAACAATAGTCTAAGACACTCAATCCAACTAATTTGAAATCAGCTCCATCCAAGATCCTTTTGCATCCTAAGTTTTCTGTTCCTTTACTAAATCTTGATTCATTTGAATCCTCAATCTTATTCTTATTCTTATTCCTTTAATTTCTTTAATTTTTTAAAATATTGAATATGAATCTTTAAACGTTACAATTGAAATCAATTAGAACAGAAGCCTCAATTCACAATAGAATCAATCAAGAAGGAACTTTGAAACAGAAAAAAAAAAAAGCAACTGCAATCAGCCTCTAATTGCTTCTCTCTGTGCTGGATTACTTTTGTATTCTAAATGTAATTAAAACAACTTAGGAAAAAAATGTTTATGCGTTGCTTTTGTTACTGGATTCAATAGTTGATACAATTAATGAAGATCTTGTTTTATGAGTTTATTGGAAGAGGATCGTTTAACTCAAAAGCGATATTTGAACAATTCTTTAGTGATACCATTTTATTGATTTCAAAAAAATTCAAGATATAGTAGTGAAATTATGAATTATAATTTGAAGATCTTTGATATAATAGTTTATTATTGAGCAATTAGTGAAATTGTGTTAAGTTAGGCGTTAACAAAAATTGGAATAATTGGACTAAATGATAGTAGTAACGAATTATAATTTGAATGAGAAATATAAATATTGGAATTGTTTGCTTATATTTTATTTAGGAAACCAATATATTGAATTTTAATAATTTTTCTGTAGGTAGCGAATAGCAACTTTGTATTTTGAAGAACTTGGTTCATTAGAAAGTTTAAGAAGGAGTTCAGAATACGTTTGGAGTTGATATAAAAACAACAACTATGAGTGATCTCACTCCTCTTCCTGCTCAAGTATGTTTTTAATTATTTTACAATTATTTTTATTATTATTTTAAAGTCGAGATCTCAATAATTGCTCATATTTGATAATATAGATCGTTAGAGGTTTGAATGACAAAATGTATGATAAAAGGAAAAATGCAGCATTGGAAATTGAAAAGTACAGTTTATTTTTGAGTTCTAATCTTGTGTTGAAGAGAATTATTTTTGAATTTGAGAAATGAATGAAAAATACAAATTTAATTGAACAGAAAAAACTATAAATTGTAGACTCATTCGAGATTATCAAGCAGAAAATGAAAAACAAAAGATTGAAGGAATTATTGAAAGTCTTTCAAGAGATTTCATTTTTTCTGTTAACAATAATTCAAAGAAGGGTGGATTAATTGGTTTAGCTGCAAGTGCAATTGCATTAGGAATCGTAATTTTTCTCTTTCAAACTTACTATAAAAATTGAGGAGATTTAAATGATTTGATATTAGGATTCTAAACATCATTTGACTGAACTTGCACTCCCAGTAATTAGTTGCTTTCAAGATCCAGATGCAAAAGTTAGATATTTTGCTTGTGAATCATTATATAATATTTGCAAAGTTGTAAGAGCACATATTTTAGAATATTTTAACGAAATTTTTGATTCTTTAAGTAAGGTATGAATGATCAAATTTTGTCAAATATAAAATGAAAACAATAAATAATAAATAAATAAATAAATATCAAGTTGGTTGCAGATCCTGATCAATCTGTCAAAAATGCAGCAGAGTTATTAGATCGTTTGATTAAAGATATTGTAACTGAAAATGGAAAATTAGATGTAGAAAAATTTATGCCTCTCTTAAGTGAAAGAATATATGTTAGAAATGGTAGTTTCTTATTATTTTTTTGAAAAAAAAGAAAAAAAAAAAAAATTTTTTTCCAATCATAAAGCTTTTGTTCGTCAATTTCTTGTGAGCTGGATCTCAATTTTGGACAGTGTTCCAGATCTTGAATTGTTGAGCTATTTACCTGCTTTCTTAGATGGATTATTTGGATTTTTAAGTGACTCCAATAAAGTAACATTTTTTTTCGATTGGATTTTATTTGTTTGATTCTCCTTTTTTTTTAAAAAAAAATAACAAAATAAAAATTTTTTTAAAAAAGGATATTCATGTTCAAACATCCAATGTTCTCTCTGAATTCCTTCGTGAGATTAAATCTACTGAACAAGTTGAATATTTAAAAATTGCAGAAATTTTAGTCAAACACATTAATTCTAGAGGTTTTCTATTTATTCATTAATACTTTTTGAAAGAATCAAAACTTTAATTCAATTAAATAAAATAAAATAAAATTAGATTTTGCAACTCAAAAAACTGCATTAACTTGGGTCAATGAATTTATTCTTCTTTCAAAAGAAGGAATGCTTTTATATCTTTCAGAATTTCTTGGTGCTATTCTTCCATCAATTTCACATAAAGTCCCTGGTAATTTTTTATTATAATTTATTTATATTTACTCTAACCCATCTTCAAAAAATAGGAATAAGAAATGTAGCTCTTGATGCAGATGCAAATTTAATGAATCTTGTTATTCTCACTCAAAAAGAAATTGATTATAAATCTGCAGTTTCTGTTTTAACTCGTCAAATAGCCAATGAACAAGAAGAAACAAGAATGGCTGCACTAGAATGGCTTTTAATGTTACACAAAAAAGAACCTCAACAAGTTTTTTCCCTTTTTTTTTTTCTTTATATTCATCTTTTTTGTCTATTTCTTTAACATTATCTTTAAGGTTTTTGGTATCAATGATGAAATATTTCCTGTCATGTTGAAAACTTTATCTGACACTAGTGAACATGTTTACTTTTAATCAACTTTCAATTTGTTTGTTTCAAAAAAAAAAAAAAAAAAAAAAAAAATTATTAGCACAAATCACAGCTGCATCAGATGAAAATTATTTAAGAAACTTTCTTATTAATCTCTTAAAATTATTTGGAACTGATAGAGGGGTTTCTTTTCTTTTCTTTTCTTTCTTTTTTTTTTTTCTTTTTCCAATATTTTCTATCAAAAGCTTCTTGAAAGCAGAGGAAGTTTAATCATTCGTCAGCTTTGTCTTGCTTTAACTCCTGAATATATTTATCGAATGCTTTCAGAAGTTTTAGAAAAAGAAGAAGATCTTGAATTTGCTAGTTTAATGGTTCATAATTTAAACCTAATTTTGCTTACAGCTACTGAGTTACTCGATTTAAGGAAATCTTTAAAAAATTTAAGAACAAATGAAGTAAAGAATGTTTCTTCAATTTTTCGGGAAAGAAAAGGAAAACTCATTTTTCTTTTACTTTTCTAAATTTAGAGTGCACAAAAATTCTTCGTTTCTTTATATCGTTCTTGGTCTCATAATGCTATCGGAACATTTTCTTTATGTCTTCTTTCTCAAGCATACCAACATGCTAGTCAGTTAGTTCAAGTTTAGTATGTGTTTTTTACAAAAAAAAAAAAAAAGAAAACTTTGAAATTTTTTTGTATTTTAGTGCTGAAATGGAAATGACTGTATCATTCTTAGTTGATGTTGATCGACTCGTTCAATTACTTGAATCTCCCATTTTTGCTTGTAATATTTTTGACTCATCTTAAAAACAAAACAAGTAAAAACAAAACTAAAAAATTTTTTTCAACTACTTAGATCTTCGACTCCAGTTATTAGAACCAGAACAACATCCTCATTTATTCAAAAGTTTATATGGAATACTAATGTTATTACCACAGAGCGCAGCTTTTACAACCCTAAAAAATAGATTGAATTCAGTTTCTTCTATGGGTGTTCTTCATTTAATACAAAAGTAAAGAACATTTTTTATTTTATTTCCTTTTTTTTCCCCTTCAAACAAACAACTTTGAATCATCTAAATAATTCTAGAAATGGAACTGAAATTGAAAAGATAGAAAAAGTGGACTTTGACTCCTTATTAAAACATTTCACATCAGTCCAGCAAGCCCACCAAGATGCTCGACGAAAAAGTAAGACTTATTTTATTTAATTCATTTTTTATTTATTCTCAACAACTTTTTTTTCAGCTCTACAACCACATCGTGCTCAAAAACACAAAGAAGTTTCTCGTTCTCCTTCTAGAGAAGTTCCAAAATAAATTTATAAACAAAGAACAAACACTTTTATTAATAACATACACATACAAAAAACAAACAAAAAACAAGAGTTTATGACAATTTTGTTCTAAAAGATGAAAAAACGTCTTGACTTTGAGGTCTTTGCGTTGGATTACCATTCCAACAAGCTTTCATTAAATCGATTAAAAACTTCATCTCAGTTTTATTACCATCATCAGGAATAGGTTGAGGACGTTCTCCGCTCCTAACTTTACCTTCAATACTTTCTATAGTCTCATCTTCCCTATTATTATTTTGTAATTAATTTTTTTTTTTTTCAATGATTTTAAAATATGTTTTGAAGAGATGGAACAAAAAGAAAACCATGGAATTGTTTCGGTAACAACTTCCCAAGTGAGGATTCCATAAGCATATACATCCGAGCGCTTTTCTTCCACAACATCAAATGGAGTATCAGATCTCGAGCGAGCAAATACTTCAGGAGCAGCATAGCGAGGTGAAAATCCACGAAGGTGTGTTTCCTTTAATGAAATATTTATTTTTTAAAAAATTAGTGAAGATTTAAAAAAAGGGAATTACTTTTGAATTATAAAGTCCAATTCTTCGATCATCTCCCACAAATGCAAGCCCAAAATCACATATGACTCCTCGTTTGAGTTTTTCTCCAGTTTGTTGCTCGGTCTATTGATTTAAAAAGTTAGTTATGTTTGAAAAGAAAAAAAAAAAGAAAAAAGAAGGAAAGGAAGTCAAACAAGAATTAAAATATTAGAGGCTTTGATATCTCGATGAGCAATATTCATTTCATGAATTGATGCTAACCCCTGAAATAATATCATTTAAGAGAAGAATTTTCTGTCCTAAGGATATTTTTTCTGGTTCTTTGTGAATTAGAGTATGCAAATCCTAATTTTTGGGTTATGGTTACTTCGTTTGAACAAAAAAAAAGAAAAAAAAAAAATGAAGTTTTTGTTGAAAAAATGAAAAAAAAATACATTTTCATAGAGCTTGGTAATAATACATCTAGGTTCGTCACAAAATCCAATTAATGATACAATATTAGGATGGAATGATAATGACCACATTACTGAAACTTCTCTTTTAAATATATCAGCATTTTCTTCGCTTGTGTATTGAGGAAGTTCTATTTATAAAACCAATTAAGAAGGGGACATCAAAAGAGCAATTGAAAAGAAAAAAAAAGAAGAAAATGAACGTGGAATCATTTTGATAGCAACTTTGTGACAATTATATTTCTGTATTAATTGTGGATCAAGAAGTGTTCCTTCATATAAAACACCTGCTCCTCCTTGAGAAATTTGTCTTTCTTGACGAATTTGATCTTCATATGAGAGTGATAAAAATCCAGGTAATGAAATTTCTAAGTTGAGTAAAAAAAAAAAAAAAATTGAATTGAAGAAAATAAATAAATAATAAAATAAAAAATGAACCAATTGCTGTGTTGAGCATTGTTGCATCTTGATCATTGAAATCTAATAAAATTGAATAATTGAATAATTGAACAAAAATGGAATCATGAAATGGAGAAGCAAAAAAACCTCGAGTGAGATATGGGCTAATGATACCTGAAGGAGTCATCTCGAGGAAAAATTTCTAAAACCAGTGTTTTTAGATGTTTGAGGAAGAAAAAAAGAAAGAAAAAGGGATGAATTTTACATCACTCAAATCAAGGTTCTTCTTCTTCTTTGATCTTCTACTAAATACAATAAAGAATACAATTAAAAATAAAAGGATTAATCCTCCACCAGCTCCAACTCCGATTCCAATGGCAAGTGCTAACATTTTTTTGATTTAATAAATTATAATTGAAATTGTCAAGGAAAAAAAAGTGATTTGAACCATTGGAATTTTTAGATGCACCATTTGGCACATCTGTTGGAGCATCTGTTGGGTTATTTGTTGGACCATTCGTTGGTGGAGGAGTTGTATTTGTTTCTTGAGTTGTATTTGAAAATATACAATATGCATCAATACGAATATAAAGTGGTGCACATGTAATACATTGAGTTGGAAGTCCTGGAATACATTTACTTGCTTCACATGAAATATCACATCCTATTATTAAATTACAATTAAAGAGAAAAAAAAAAAGAAAGAAAGAAAAAGAAAAAAAAGAAAGAAAAAGAAAAAACTACCCCAACATTCTCTATTTACATAACCAAGAGTTGAATTTGGAAACTCAAAAGTATTTTCCTTACAAACACATTGTCCAGTGGTATTGGATATATCATTGAATAAAATTTCACGAAAGTCATTACAACTCAAGCAATCATCTTCACTTGGTCCATCACAACTTTTACATGATTTATCACAAGCTAAGGGTTGTTTTTTTTTTTTTTTTTTTTTCAATTGATAAAAATAAAACAAAAAAAAAAAAAAAAAAAAGTACATAAACATTGAGAACCATCAGAATAAAATGAAATTGGACAAGTAGAAACACATGAATCTTGATAAAATAATGTTCCATTTCCACAGTTTGTACATTTGGATATTTTTGTTGGACATTCTAAACATCCTTCACTTTCACATCCTGTTTTTTTGAATTGCTTTATGATTTCATGAATGAAAAAAGAAAGAAAGGAAATAAAAAATATGAACCTAAACAATTTGGACCACCAAAACCAATATCACAAAGGGTACAAACACCAAAATCATCAGTTTTATAACCAATATTACAAGTACAACTACCAGTTCCATTTATTCCATCATTACAACTTCCTTTTCCACAATTAATACATTGAGTACAATTCTCTCCATAATATCCCTAGTTATTAATTTATTTTATTCCATTTTATTTCATTTTTATTTAAAAACAAATGAGAAATTTAAAAAAAACATACAGTTGGACATATTTCACAGTTTAAACCAATCCATCCATTAAAACATGATTCACATGTTCCATCAAGTGCATTACAAATTCCATTCAAACATGTACATTCTATTTCATTATTATTTGATTTCATGATTATTTTTATTTTTGTTTATTTTATTGATGCAAGGGAAAAAAAGAAAAGAAAAAAATGAAAAAGAGAAGAGAAGAAAAGAAAAGAAAGAAAAAAGAAAACCTTGACAAGAAGGAGAAGAAGGAATACTCCAAGTATTTGAGGGACAAGGAGAACAAGTTGATGAATCACCTAATGAAAATGTACCAGCTGAACATCCTTTACAACAAGTTCCATCCAAATCTGAATAGGTTCCCAATGGACAATTTGAACAATTCATTCCATTAAAATAATATCCATCTCCACAATTATTATCATATGGAAAATAAATATTTCGAAACTTCCATGATTTGATTTTATGTGCACTTGTGGAATTAATACTCGATGCTCCAAATCCAACATATCCTTTTGCATTCCCTTCCATCACTTCCAATAAATCAAAGTCACTGATTTCAATAATTGGAGAAGTTGGTCTTGTTTGATTTGAAGATAATCTAATTTTTAATTCTTTTGTTGAACCGTCATAATCAATCCAAATAAACCAACTCTTTGCATTTGTCAAATCTTCATCTGTTTCATCCATCATATATGTCTCAATTGATTTTAAACTTCCTTTGGTATTGATTCCAATATGATTTCCATTTGGATCATCATATTCTCCATTATAAAATGTATCAATTTCAATTCCAAATGATTCTTCTCCAATATCCAAAAACCCAAGTTGAAAATTATCAGGATTTGGTGAAGGAGATGGTGAATTTGAATTTCTTTGAATGATAAAACTTAATCCATCGCCACCTCTCTTTGAATCATAAGGATCAATTGGAAGGTAACTGGTATCAATAACGAAATCAAAGAAAGCACTAAATGACATTTGTGAATTGAATTGAATTTCATTACTTGTGTACATTTGTCCATAACTTCCTAATATTGGAATATTTAATAAAAGTGAATTGATTCCTCCACTTGGATTCAAATCATTTGCAAATCCACTAAATGTTAAATTGGAATTATCTGGTGAAAAACTTGATAAATCAATATTAACAGGAATATTTGGAACAAAACAAGCTCCTTCACAAATACCATCAGATGATTGAGTTCCTTCTGGACATTCATCAACACATCCTCCTCTATCAATTAATTTTCCATCTTCGCATATCTCACAAATTGATGATGATGATGAACATATTTTACATCCTTCTGGACATCCTATTTTTTTTAAAAAAAGAAATACCATTATAATAAAAGAACAAGAAGAAAAGAAAAAGAAAAGAAAATAAATAAATATGAACCTAAACAATTTGGACCACCAAAACTAATATCACAAAGAGTACAAACACCAAAATCATCAGTTTTATAACCAATATTACAACTACAACTACCAGTTCCATTTATTCCATCATTACAATTTCCTTTTCCACAATTAATACATTGGGTACAATTCTCTCCATAATATCCCTAATTATTAGTTTATTTATTATTTTCTTTTCTTGAATTTATTCATTATTTATTTAGTGAATAATAAAAGATACGCTAACACAAAATTCACAATTAGAACCAGTTCTAGAAATTGGACAAGTACAAACTCCAGTTTGTGCATCACATCCTCCTCCTTCACATGAACACACTTTTTTGAATTTTTTTTTTTTTTTTTGAGAATGAAAGAAATAAAATAAAATAAAATAAAATCAAAAAACGAACATTGACAAGAAGAAGAATGTTGAAAACTCCAATAACCAAAAGGACATGAAGTACAATTAGAAATTGAAGTTGATGAAGGTAATGAAAATGTTCCAGAAGGACATGATTGACAACAATTTGAATCAATTTGATCTTGATAATATCCACCTGGACAATTTGAACAAATACTTCCATTTTGATATTTTCCAACTCCACAAAGTAAATATGGTAAATAAGTATTTCGAAATTTCCATTCATAAATTTCTTGAGTTTGTCCTGCTCCATAAACTGATCCTCCAAATCCAACATATGCATTTTGGTTCACATAAGAAGATAATGGATTAGATAAAGTATAATCAATATTTGCAGCAATTGGTCTTGAATTAGTTTGAGAAATTCGAACTTGAATTTTCTTTGTTTCACCATTATAATCAATCCACATATGCCATATATTCCCATTATTCAATCTTGGTGAAATGATTGATGTTGAAACTGATTGAACATTTCCATTTAAATTTAATCCAATATGATTTCCATTTGGATCTGAATCACCACTATTATAGAATGTATCAATTTCAATTTCAATACTTGAACTCAAATATTGATATCCAAGTTTTAAATTTCCAGTTGGATTATTTGAAATATCTTGAATAATAAATGATATTCCATCACCTCCTGGACTTGTATCACTTGGATCAGGATCATTCACTCCAACAACATTTGATATTTTGAATTGAAAATAAGTACTGAATGACATATTTGATGAAAATGGAACTTTGTTTGTTGTATATGCTTGACCAAATCCAAGACTAGTTCCACTATTTGGACCAACACCATTTGTTAATCTTAATGGATTTGTTCCTCCTGATGGATTCAAACTTGATGCCAAACTTCCATAAATTAAATTGGTTCCAGCTGATGGATCAAAATTATCCAAATTCACTGAATATGTTTGAAGTGGAATTGTACATACTATTTTTGTTGTTATCATTTAATAATTTTTGAATTTGGTTATTGGTGGAAAAAAAAAAGGAGGAGGGAAAAAGGAAAAGAAAGAAGAAGAAAGAAGAAAACCTTGGCATAAATCAAGAAGAGAACAATAACAATTTGAAATTGAAGTACTTCCAATATCACTTGTGGTATTAATTGGACAAGATTTGCAACAATCTGCATTTTGTTCATCTTGATAAGTTCCATTAGGACATTGAAGACAACTTGTTCCGTCATAATAATAACCAATGTTACATCCTGTTTCATAATATGGATTATATCCTGTTCTAAATTTCCATTTAAGAATTTCTTGAGTTGATCCTGATGTTGTCACCGATGCCCCAAATCCAACATATGCAATATTTCGACCTACTTGACTTAAAATTCCTGTGGTGATATCCCTTAAAAAATAATTTTGTGGTCTAATGCTTGTTTGACTTACTCTAACTTCAATAGTGGTTGTTGCACCATTGTAATCAATCCATACATACCATACTTGGCCATTATTAAACCTTGTTGTGCTCTTTTGAGTTCTATATGATTGAATCAGGCCTGGATAATTTAGTCCAATATGATTTCCATCACCAGGATCCACGTCGTTATCCATGAAAGTATCAATTTCAACTCCAAAACTTCTTGCAAGACCTTGATAACCAAATGATAAGATGGGAAGAGAAGTTTTATCATTATCTTGAATGATGAACATGATTCCATCAGCACCAGGAGTGTTATCATTTGGATCGGGATCATTTATTCCAACATTATCATAAATTTTGAATTGGAAATAAGTACTAAATGACATATCACTTGGAAATGTGATTGGATTTGTTGTATAAACTGTTGAAGCTTCAAAATTGTTGTATTGAGGTCTACCAACACCATTATTCAAGCGAAGCGGATTACTTCCTCCAACAGGAACAAGGCCAGCTACACGTCCATTGTATGTTAATCCTGAACTTGATGTGAAATTACTCAAATTAATTAAACTTGAAGAAGATGATGAACTTGAACATATTGCTATCAATTTTATTTCAAATCAATGAAAGAAATGAAAAGAAAAGAAAAGAAAAGAGCATACGAGCGCAATCTACATAAGAATACAAGATGAGCAAAACTAAAAGGCCAGCTTTCCAATTCTCCATCCAAGTCGTTACTTCACTCCAGTTTCAGTTCTAACTAACATTAAAAGAAATAATTATATTATAATTGAGATTGAATTAATATTAGATCTTCTAATATTCAATCAATCAATGAAACTATTCATTCACTTAAAGCTGTTCTGATTTAACTTTGTCTTAATAGTATTCTATCTATTTTCTTATTAATAATTTTGCTTCTATCATATTGATGTTACGCTTCTCTTTGACTTCGTTTGCACTTTCCATTAAACTAATATCTTTCTTGTCTCAACAATATCTCTTGAACAACACACTTTTCAATTATAAAACAAAGTATCAAAATGTAGGTTTTAATGCATCGATAACGATTTTGAGGTTCTTTTCTTCAAGTTTATAATATAAAAATCAAAGTATTGATAGAATGAAAGTGAAAGTCAAAACATGTAACGGATGTCCCATTTTGTTGGTTTTTTCAATGATTGTTGTTTTTCTAAAAAGGGAACATAAAATTAAGAAATATTTATAAACTTGTTCACTTTTTGAATCAGATTTTTTTTTTTTTTTTTTCTGAATCCAAAAGCGAAATCAAAGTTTTCAAAAAAACAAAGTTTTATTAGTTAGTTAGTTATTATGAATCCAATTTAATTTCTTCAATTGTCGGTAATATTTCTTGCCAAGCATTTAGCATCTTTAAAAGAAAAATGAGAATTAAATAAATTATTAGATTGTATGTTTTTTTTTTAAAAAAAAAAAAAGTTTGAAAAAAATGAACCATTTGAGCATGCTCTAATTGAAATGAAGCATAACCTCGAAGGGAATTCTTTAGATCCTTTGTTTTATAATCATTAAATAGATCCATTTCTCGAAGAACATCAGCATTAAATTTCTTCAAATCATCAGAACTTTCAGCAACTGCTTGTTGGAGCTATGAATTTTGTTTTTTGTTTTTTGAGCAAGATTAATTTGGTTTGAATTTTTTTTTTTAAAAAAAAAAACATAAAATAAATTAAAATGAATTACTTCTTCAACTTGAACGGCTAATTTTTGTGGATCATTTTGACCAATTTTCCAACCTTTGGAACTTGAAGCAGGTGTTGTTGTTGAAGAACTTGTACTTTGTGATTCTGGAGATGAAGTTGTAGAAGGTGAATAATAATTACTTGAATAGTTACTATCTTCTGTTGATTCTTCTGGATTAGAAGTATAAGGAGTTGTATAAGAGGTATTTGAAGGATTTGAAGTTGAGGTTGAAGTTGTAGATTTATTGGAAACTGCTGAAGCTTTTTGTTGAGCAATTTGAAGTTCATGAGTTAATGTATCAAGTTCTGATTGTTGAACATCACGAGAACGGAGAACCTACATGATGATGTATTATTTATTTATTTGTATTTATTTGTATTTATTTGTATTTTGTAGAAAAGAAAAAGAAAAAAAAAGAAACCCTCAAGACACCATTACACCAGTGTATTGTGTCAGTTAATTCATTACAGTATTCACTTTGATGTAAATTCTATTAAATATTATCAGAATTAGGAAGAAAGAAAAAAAAAGGAACGTTTTTTTTGAAAAAAAAAAAGAATAAGCCTTACAATATCTTTCATTACATTTGCAGATTTCTCATGAACAAGACCAACTTGATGAAAAGCTTCCCCATAAGCATCTTCTGAAGAAAGTGGTTTTATAACTGCTGCCAAACTTGAGAAATCCTCAGACAAATCTAATAATATGAGCATTCAAATAAAAAACATTGATTTTTTGAAAAAGGAAAAAAAGAAAACCATTTTGTCTTTTAATTATTCTTTGTTGAACTTTTTCAAGGAGAATAACTTGTTCTTGAAGTTTGTGAACATATTCTGTCATTGATACAAAAGTTGGGTCTGGATATTTAACTTTTGATAAAGCTAATTTGATTTTTTTTTTTTTGAATAAATTAATTTATTGATTTTTTTCAAAAATAAACAAAAAAAAAAAAAAAAAAAAAAAAAGACAAACCATTCATAAATCTGTCACCCAATTCATCCAAAGTTTTTGTTTTTTTAGAAAGTTTCAAAGTTTCAAATGCCTATTATTTATTATATATTGAATTGAAAGAAAAATGAGAAGAAGAAAAAAAAAGGACTGATGGTTTATCTTCAAGGAAACGTTGAAAAACAGGTGCTCTATGAAGAATTGGATGATCAACAATTCGATCGACAAATCGTTGTAATCCAAGTTGTCTTTTATCAATAAATTGTTGGCTAAAACGATCTAAATAGTCTAAAAAGAATGAAAAAGAAAAATTTTAATTTTAAGAAATGAATTTAAATTTAAAATTATTTTTGTTTCCTTTTTAAGTTTGTTTTTATAGATGTTCTTACCTAGTTTACTTTTATCAGGAAGTGGAGGAACGACAACATTGATATATTCTCTTTCTAATTCATCTTTAAGCCAAAGAAAATCTTGAAATCTTCTTCGGACAATTAATTCAGTTGCTCCAAAAGATGGAATTGTTGTCTAATGAATTAGAATTTCAATTATTGAAAAAAGGAATGAAAAAAAAAAAAGTTTTTTTCAAATCTAATCTCCTTTTAAAACAAAAAATACGAACCTGAGTTCTCAATTCATAACGAACATGAGCATCAACTCCTTCACCATGTTTTTCAGGATTTGCAATTTTCACAATTAAAATAGAATTTGAATCTGAATTAGCTTGTGATCTTGTTGAAGTTGAAGACAAGGTAGAATTTAAAGCACTTTGAGCATTTGTACTTGAACTTTGAGTTGATTTTTCATTTGCTGATTGTTTTTGGCTGACTGTAGGTGCATAAAATGCCTTATTTTTATTTAAATTAAATTATTTTTCTTGTCATATTGAAAAGAACAGTTTAAATTTTAAAAATTCATGAAATTTAATAAGAAAATATCAAAGAAATGTAACAAAGAAGGAACCGAAATTCAAGAAAATATTCGAAATAAGGAAATAAAAAATTTCAAGAAATTTCAAGAATAAAATTCAAAGTCCTCTTTCAATTAAACAAATGATAGGAAATTATAAGAAATTAAGAAATTTAAAGAAATTTAAAGAGGTTTATAAAGAAAATTATAATTCTAATAATTAAGAAACATACATCTTGGTCATCCCAATAATTGGTGTCCATCATATTTGCTCCTCTCAACTAAATTTCCTTCTTTACTTTATATTCTCGTCTTTCCTATTTAACTATTATTAACTATTATTAAAATATATCAAGATACAATGATCAATTATGATAAATTATGATAAATTATGATGAATTTGAGATTATCAATGAATCTTTAACAACATTAAAATCACATTAAATCACATTAAAATTCTTTCATCAATCAAAAATTTCCCATTTCTTTCTCATTTTTCTTCCAATTCTATCTGATTCTAATATAATTTTATATCAATTTTAACTTAATTTCATTGATTTTTGCTTGATTTTTATATGATTTTGAATGATTTTATGTGATTTTATGTGATTTTTGCTTGATTTTTGTTTGATTTTCGAGTCATGTGGGCGGATTGGGCCCACTTCTCAAGTTCGATGAAAATATTTTTTCTTTCCCGCCCAACCTTTTCTTCATCTCTTTGTTTACTGACTCTCTTCTTCCTTTGTTTGTGTTTGTGAACAAATTCACTCATAATAATCACTTAATTTTGTTAATTGAAAGGTCTACTTCATTTTGGTACAAAAATTTTTGAGTTTCATTCAATTTTTTATTTTTTTTTGAACAACGCAATTGAGAGATGTTTATTAATTAATTTTCAATTTTATGCTTCAAGTTTTTAAAAAATAGTTCTACGGTCGATCGCGGTTGTTTAACTAAGTTCATTATAATTTTCATTCAATTTTTGTTTAATGGGCAAAAAATCTCATTCATGCGAGTTCTGGCATTAACTTCCCAATAATCAAGAAGTTTCTCAGTCAGAGAATAAAAGGTGATATCTTTGGTGCAACAATAAAGAACAAAAGAATTCACAAAATCTTTTCCCAATACCACCGTTAGTTTTTTGATGCTCTTATTGATATTATTAAAAAATGAAATTAAAAAATGGGAATTCTTGGGTTCAGCAATTCAAATCCAAAAGTAACAAAAGTTGCTTTCATCAAACCCTAAAAATGAAAAAGTGAAACCCTAAAAAATTGTTTGAAAAAAAAACTTTTCACTACGCGAGTAGAATTTTTTTTTTGACTCTTTTAATTTTCAGAGATGAAAAGGGAATATATTTTCAATAAAAACCATCAACATGTTCACTTTTTGAAACGCCGGTTTGCTTATAAATAGCAAAATGTTTGCCTATTTATTGTCGGCATTTTCCGTCGATTTTTCCTTTTTTAATTTTTAATTTTTTTTTTTTTGTTTCTTGTTTTTTGCTTTCTCCTCTTGATCTTTTTTTTTTCTGCATCAAAACCAAAAAACCAAAAAAACAAAAAAAAAAGATCAAAAAACAATTATTAAATCAACATCTTTGCTCTTTAAATTATATGCCGAAGCATTTGCTTTACCTTTTCTTTTTCTTTTTCTTTTTCTTTTTCTTTTTCGTGATGAACTCTCTTTCTCTTAGTATTGATCCTCGCAGCTTTAGCGAAAATTGTGGATTATGTCAAGCATGCGGGACACAATTAGCCTCATTATCCACTTGGAGTAGACATATAAACAGGAATTGTGATCATTTTAAGAGAAAATTTGGTGTAAATATTTCTGATATAAAAGTCAATAAAGGAAATGAAATTATGAAAAATGAACCTTTAGTCTGTGATCAAAAAAATGAACTTCAATTTAGCAACCAAAAAAACAATGAAACCCAAAGAAATGATCAAACTGAAAAAAGAAAAAGAAAACAAAATCCTATTAAGTCTTCAACTCCCAGAACCACCAAAGATAAGAGAGTGAAAGCAGACATTGCACTATTGCAAAAGAATGTCAAACCTTGTCCTCCAGGAGTTCTCCAACAAGATACTTTCAACAGGGCACTCAATATAATTAAGGCTATAGGCACAGACGACCAGTTGGAGAATGTGGTTCTAAAGCTAGGAAATGGGAAATTTCTCCTCTCAATTGTAAAATCAAAAGTTACAGAGTTTGAACAAAGTTTGTCTACTGCTACCCATTTTCTTGCATTTCAAGAAAATGAAAACTTATCCGATCGCTTCATGAGAAGAATGAGACAATTTTTTTGTTATACCTTTGATCCTAAGACAAAAACACACAAAAGAAGGGAAATTTTTGAAGGAGTTCATTTTCCTCTCCTCCCAAGTGTCGAGAAACTCAAGTCACTTTCAGATAGCTACCAAATCAATTGTATTTATCCAATTTTTAAGGGTTTGATTCTTCTTTTTTTTAAAAAAGAAGGAAGAAAAAGAAAAAGAAAGAGAAGAAATTTATTGATTTTTTTTAAAAAAAAGAAATTGAAGGAGAAGAAATAATTGTTGGTTCAAGAGCTTCTTTTATTGAACTTGTGAAGATGGAGATTGAATATATTATGAAAAAAAAAGATGGAGAAGTTCATTGGTTTAATAAGAGGGAATTTCATTGGATAATTGCAAGGTATGATATCTATTGATATTGAGTTTAATTTTTGGGAATAAATTTCAATGAAATTTTAGAACTGTTGATGGGGCTCCTTTAACCAAAGGTGGGAGCGGTTTTACACAAGGTCAATTACAAGTCCTCAATTTATGGAATGAAATCAGCAGAACAGAAAATTGTATTTTATCTTTTGCAGGGGATTTTTCTGAAAAAGACGGAATTGTTAAAAAATTGATTGAATTAGAGGATATTGACAGAGAAGAACTCCTCAAGGGTTGGGAATTTGAAGGGGAAAGGCAAACATTTGAATTTAAAGAAAAAGGAGATATGAAATGGCTAGGAGAGTTAAAAGGTCAAGCAACTCAATCATTTCGAAGACCTTCTCCTCACAACAACATCCATAAAGATGATTTTATTTCCCTTGATATCATAGTATTTTTTTCTGGTTTTGAAAAAAAAAAAAAAAAAAAAAAAAAA
>Ga0209960_1002221_pt1 | contig 20162 bp, 17 predicted proteins | sample ThiBiot_500_plan_2_FD_183947 | JGI IMG/M metagenome (GOLD analysis project Ga0209960, IMG submission 183947) | Wastewater bioreactor microbial communities from Cape Town, South Africa - Thiocy_expt_500_plan (SPAdes) | ecosystem: Engineered > Bioreactor > Thiocyanate-remediating >...
GGGAAAAATAGGAAAAAAAAAAAAAAAAAAACATGGAGGAAAACTCAAAACGAAAAAAAAAAAAAAAAACATGGCGATTTTGTGCCGCATGAACTTGTTGCATAATTGATTTTTAGAGCTTTATCAAACCTCAAATCCTTTACTTCAAATCAAATTCAAATTCACCATTATTGAAAACTCTTCAATTTTGTTTCTTTTTAAAAAAAATAATCTGAATTTTGAATAATTTTTGATTATTTTGATTATTGGATTTATTGAGTTTTTTTTTTTTTTTTTTTTTTTTTTTGAAAAGGAGATTTTTGTCTTGCTTTTGGAATAATAATTTATGCGTGAGGAGTACTAAGGTGAAGGATAGAACTGGGATGAATTAACATTTTTATTTATTTTATTTAATAATTCTAATAATTCTATCTTTTGAATCATTAAAAATCTTTCAAATTATTAAGAATTGAATTCGAATTCGAATTGTATCTATTGTATTTGGAAAAAGAAGTGGCAAAAATGTCAGATTTTTGAAATGAAATTCGTGATTTGAATTTGTGAATGTAACTTTAATGTTTTGATATAATTCACTGATTCCATTATTTCATCACTTTTATGAATTTCAACACAATTGCTATTAATTGAAGAACATGAAATCCAGAAGAAAAAAAATGGTTTTTGAGTATTTAAATTTGAAAAAGAATGCTGTTGAAATTTAGAACCAAAACTAACCCCAAAAAAAAAAAATGAATATTGTAGGTATAGAAAGTTATCAATTAATTGTACAAAAGTTATTCACCAAACCAGATTGATATCGGTATTATTTATTTATTTATTTAAATTGATATGATTAATTTAACACAAATTTTAACTTTTATTTTTTGTAGAAAATAAAATGGATGAAACTACAAAAAAACCAAATGGATTGTTACTTCTTTCTGAATTTATTGTAAAGGCATTAGATGAAAAAAAGAGAGTATTTTCCTTACTTCTTTTTTCCTTTCCTTTTCTCTTTCTTTTTCTTTCCTTTTGCCACTTCTTTCTATTTGTTTCTTATTTTGTGACCTTTTGTTGCCCCGATTGAAGTACAAATTGGAAAAGAATTACAACATTAATCGTTTAGATTGAAATGATATGAAATGAGAACTCACGCCCCTCCTTTTTTTTTCGTTGTTATAATTGTTTTTGTAAAATTTGACGGAGAAATACAAAACAAACAATGAAAAAAAAAAAATTAATAAGAAGAGATCTTTTTGAAAAGTAAGATGCGATCCCTTCTTCATTTTAAGAAATTTCGTTTTTTTTCAACAAAAAAACAAATTTCAAAAAACAAAATCCCTTTTCCTAAGAGAGATTGTCCCCTTTACTTCCTTTTCTCTCTCTCCTCTCACTCTTTTTTCCAATTCTTCAACTATTCTCTTCTCTTTTCTTTTTTCTTTTCTTTCTTTCTTTCTTCAAAATGTAATTTTTTTATTTCTTTTTTTTTAAAAAAAACCAACTAATATAGAGAATTCCACAAAATTATAATTACATAATGGAAGAATTACAACCAGGGAAAGATCCAACGACATTAATTAGATGGCTTCATGCTTTCACTCAAATCACTTCAAAAATGAGTAAAGAGTAATTATTTTCTTTCTTAACTTTTCCTTCTCCATTTTTTTTTAAAAAAAATAAAATCAATTAGTTCCCTTTCTTTGGTGGAAAGAATTTTAAATCTTAATTGTATTAAATCTGAAGAACTTTTTGAATCTTATTTGGATTTTATAGAAAATCTTGTATCTTCAAATCCTTTTTTTGTTCGTCCTTGTCTCACATACCTTTTACCTCATTTGTTATATCGTATTCTTTGTTTATTTTTATTTTTTTTCATTTTTCTTTTCTTGTTTCCTTTTTTTTTTTCAATGTTTCAAAAATCTAGAGGAAGAAGATAGCTTAGAACAAAATCAACAAGTCTTTCAAAGAGTACATATTGTACTTAGCACTATTTTTAGAATTGTTCCCATTACTTCAACTATCATTCTCCCATTATTAATTGAAGAATTTCCACACAAAAGGTTTTTTTTTTTTTTTTTTTTTTTTTTTTCATTTTTAAAAAAAATCAAATAGGTTGAAATTCAAAATGAAGATTTGTTAGAAAACGAAAATGAAATGATTTTTGAGTTTGATGAAAAAAAAGTATTTTTTTTTTTTTCCTTTTTGTTATTTCTTCTTTTGAACTCCTTTTAAATCAAAATAAAATAATTGTCGAATCAAAAGCAAAGTGATGCATCCAAAAAAGCCGTAACTCAAGCTTTATTACAAAAATTTGATGCAATGATCACACTTTTGATTCAATATTTTGAACAAAGGCATTTTCTTTTTCTTTTCTTTTCTTTTTTCTTTTTTTCTTTTTTTGAAAAAAATTAATTATTTATCAAATTAGTTTTCATACATTGGATAAAGAATCACAAAATGCTTTAATGCATTTACTTTTACTAAATTTTGAAAGATTTGTATTACAAACTCATAAATCAAAATATGTTCAATTCCTTTTCTTTTTTTGTGTTTCCATGAAGCCAGAGTTTCCCGATATATTTTTGACCTTCTTAGTAATTTCTTTCACTTTTTTCTTCTTCTTTTTTTCTTTTTCTTTTTTCCTATTTAAACAAAAGTAACAAACTTTTCCTTAATAAAATTAGTTTCAAATTTTAATCAACCCTGAAAAATCGTTAATTGTACGTCAATCTTCAGTTACATATATTGCAAGTTTTATTGCAAGTAAGAATTATTATTAATCATTTTCAATTTAGCTCTTTAAAAAAAAAACTAATTTATATTAAATATTTAAATTAGGGAGTAAATTTATTGAATTACCCGTCATTGTAAGATGTCTTGATTTGATTGTTCAATGGATTCATTCTTTTATTGATCATTGTGAAAACCCTACAATTCAATCTGGAAATTACTTTGCTTCTCTCAGTTCAAATAATGGTTCTTACGAATTTGAACCTCAAAAACATTCACTTTTTTATTTTGCTGCTCAAGCAATCTTTTATATCATTTGTTTTAAACATAAACAACTTTTAACTATTGAAGGTAATTTTACTTTAATTTTTTTTTTTTCAAATTCAAATTCTAACAATTAAAAAAATAAACAAAATGTAGATCAACCAGAATACTTGAAAAAATTAAGGCTTGAACGAATAATTAATAATAAGTTTAATCCATTGAAGATTTGTTCAAAAGGAGTTGTCAATGAGTTTGCAAGAATTACACAAAAATATGAGATTATATATTGCTATACAATTTTGGAGAAAAACAAAAAGTTTATCATGTTTGGAAAAAAGTCAAATGAAATTGAGGAACTAAAAAATGATTTAAATTCATTTTTTGTATTTGAACCTTTTACACTTCCTAATTCTTCTCCATATATAACACCTTTATATCAAGATTGGAAAGAACTTGAAGTAATTTTTTTCATTCTTCTTTCTTTCTTTTTTTTTTTTTTCTTTCAATTTTTTAACATTATAAAATAATCAAGGATGAGGAAGAAAAAGAAAATCGAAATCCTGATGATGATGATATTGAAGAGAGTGAAGAGAATGACGATTCTAAAGCAATGGAAAATCATTTAATATCTCGTTTTGCAGTTTCTCTTGATATGTCTTATGAATAGTTAATGTTTTTTTCTCTCTTCTTCTTCTTTTTGTACAAATAAAAACCCTATTTCTTGAAAAAAGATTATTACAATTTTATGATATTTATTTTTCATTTTTACAAGAACTAATTCTGTTTGTGAAGTCAAAATCGGAATCTATTGATAGGTTAATTTTTTTGATTTTTTGATTTTATTTTTTTAAAAATTCTTACATTTTTCAAAAAGAAAAAAGAAAAAGAAAAAAGGTTGATCTCCCTTGATTTTACCAAAACTTGAAAAGCTTTTGAAAAAATCACAACTTTTAAAAGTTTCAAAATCCAAATGAAGAAAGGGGTTGTTTGGTAAAAGCATTTTCAAAAAGCTCAAAAGAATCAAAAAGAGATAGGTTGAGTTCTCCCTTTTGAATTTTGAAGGAAATGAAATGAGTTTGAAATGATTCCACTGCCAACAAAAAGCAAAGGAGCTCCCGTCGTCTGTCAAAGGTTCCTTTGTTTGTTTGTTTGATTTGATTTGACTTTCCCCCAACGCACTCTTCACTATAAATAAATAAATTGAATCTTTTTCTTTCTTTTTTCTTTTTTCTTTTTTCTTCTTTTTCTTTTTTTCTTTTCTTTCTTTTTTTCAATAGGAAAAAGTGAAAATGTTGTGGAGCTTGATTGTTCTAATCTCATGTTTTTTACTCCAACTCTCAAAAGGTTTGATTTTTTTTTTTTTCACTTTTCCTTTTCCTTTTCTTTTTTCTTTTCCTTTTTTTCATTTTCCTTTTTCATTTTCATTTTTTTCTTCTTTTTCTTCATTTTAATTGATTTCTTCCTTCTTTGATTTAACTTATTTTTGTTTTATTGACTGATTTTTTTTCTTTTCTTTTCTTTTTGAGTCCAACTTTCTTATAAGTTTATTTGATCATTTTGTTGAATTCAACCCAAAAAAATCATAAAAGAGATTTCCCGCCAAATATCTTTGTTTTTTTCAATCAAATTGCTTGTTTGCTAATGATTAATTCTTAATTATTACAATATTGTAGGTGCTGCTATAGATCCTTCTGACCAAGCTGCATTAGCTGATTTTTATAACTCGTTAACATCAACTGGAAGTTTATCATGGGATGTTACGAAGGATTTATGTCTTAATGTTAAGCTTGCTTGTGATTATTCAACCCCAAGAAGAGTTACAATCTTGTATTACTTTACTTTATACCTTCAATTTTGATTTGAATTGTTTTTTGAATGATAATGGAAAAAAAAAAAATATTGATTTAAAATAATAGATATCTTCAAAACTTAAATCTTCAAGGAACCATTTCAACACAACTCGCAAAGTTATCCAAATTGACTGCTCTGTAAGTCGATATTGATTTTTCTTTTCTTTCTTTTTGAAGAATTGATAAATCAAATACATAGACAACTTTGGACTAATCAACTTTCAGGAACAATCCCAACTGAATTTGGAAATATGACTAGCTTAACCAATTTGTATTCTTAATTGATCCTTCTTATTATATACTTAAATAATTTAATTCACTCTATATATAAAAAAAAAGGTTGGTTAACTCAAATCAACTTTCAGGCGTGATCCCAACCGAGCTAGCAAATTCCCAAACAATTCAATCAATGTCTGAAAATTCTTTGATTATTTTTTTTTTATTTACAAAAAGTTGATATAATTTTTCATCATAAAAATAGAGATCTTAGTTCAAATTTGCTTTCAGGAACAATCCCAATCGAACTTGCAAATATGACTCAATTAATCAATTTGTAAGGCAAACTTTTTTTTTGAAATATCATTTTAATTTTAATTTTGAATTTAAAAGGAACCTTGCTTCAAATCAACTTAATGGTACAATTCCAACCCAATATGCTGCTTCAAAACTAACTGGATTGTAAAAATATCTTCATTCATTTTTTTTTTTTTTTAAGTTCTTTTGATTTTCATTTCAAAGACGTTCTAATCCTAATAATTAAAAAACCAGAAATCTCGCTTCAAATCAACTTACAGGAATACTTCCAGTTGAATTTGCAGCTTCAAAACTTGTTACTTTGTAATAATGATTTTTCTTTCTTTTTTTTTTTCAAAAGGATAATCTAATAATAATTTGATGATAAAATAGTGATGTCTCCTCAAATTTACTTGCTGGAACAATCCCAACTCAATTTGCAGTTTCAAAACTAGCCAGCTTGTAAGAGAAACAAAAAATTCAATGAATGAAAAGTAATGAAATCAATCAAATCAATCAAATCATAAAAACAGAGGCATCGCTAATAATGCATTTACAGGAACCATTCCCACAGAAATCTTTGCTACAAATGGAATTTCAACTTTGTAAAATCAGACAATTCTTCTTCATTTGAGAAATAATCAATAAATAATCAATAATAAAAAATAAAAAAATAATAGAGCATTTAGTGGTAATCAATTATCAGGTCCAATCCCAACTGAAATTGGTTTAGCTGTAAGTTTATATAGCTTGTAAATTTCCTTTACTTTATTTCTATTTTAATTCTATTTTCCTAAAAATTTTCATCTCATTCTCTCTTTCTTCTTTTGAAATATAAAAACAGAGATCTAAGTCATAATCAACTTAATGGTACAATTCCACCTGGTTTGGGAAAGGCAAGAAAAACCCTGGTTGTGTAAGTAAAAAAAATAATCAAAAAAATGAATGAAAGAAGTTGTTATCTCAGAAAAAAAAAAATGAAAAAATAGAAATCTCTCCTATAATCAATTGACAGGGACAATTCCAACCAATATTGCGAATATGGGAATCTTAGTAACTTTGTAAAATTTTTATTATTCATTTCAATATTTATTTCAATTAATAAAATAATAATAGGATGCTTAATAATAATCAACTTTCAGGAACAATTCCAGATTGGCTCGTTCAAAGATCTTTAAATAACTTGTAAGAAATCCCAATTAATTCAATAGAAAATCAAACTTTTAATTCTTTTTTTTTAAAAAAAAAACAAAAAAACTTGTCTAGATACCTTGCATCTAATGATTGGGAATGTCCAGTTCCTTTCTATTACGGTATTACTGGTTTTGATAGACCACTTGCAACAACTCAATGCAGTAAATATATTTTTTTCAAAAAAAAAAAAAATCAGAAAAGAAAGTTACTAATAAATATTATCTAGCAAATTCATGCCCAACTAATCAATGCAAAAATGGAGGTACTTGTTCAATTGGAGGTTCGAATTATGATTCATTTACTTGTGAATGTCTTCCTGGTTTTGCTGGAACAACTTGCTCTGGGGATGATTGTTTACCTAGCCCATGTCAAAATGGAGGATCAGGATGTAACCAAAATTTTGGAAAACTCTCATGTTCTTGTCCAATTGAGTACAGAGGAAATCTTTGTCAATACACCAATCCATTTGCTGCAAATTCCAAACCAATAGCATTTTATTCCTTTTCAAAAAATAAATTGCTTGATGAAACTGGAAATGGACATGATCTATCTTCATTCACAACTGAACAAAGTAATTATTCATTGAATTATGATCCAGATAATGAAGCACTCATTTTCTTTGGAAAAGATGTTATTTCAACTTCTCCCACTTCTTCAATTACTCTTGGAGATAGCTTTTCAATTTCTGTTGTTTTCTCAATTTCGAAATTTTATTTAACTTCGACCTTAGTTTACTTAACTCCAACTGATTTAACTGTACACCCTTCATTGACTATTGGAGTTTAGTATAATTTTTTTCTTTTGATTTTCTTTTTTTTTCTTTCTTTCTTTTTTTTTTTTTAAACATTTCATTTTTTTTTTTAATTTCTTTCTCTCTGAAATTGTAGTTCATCAGGATCAGTCCAAGTCAACGCAAAAGGACTTTTGATAACTGATAATTTAGTGATTGAATTGAATACGCCTTATCTTTTAACAGTGACTAAAAATGCGGATGTAATGAAGATTTTTGTTGATGGAGTCCCCTTTGCAACAAAAACTGGTGTCCCTTCTCTAGGTATTACAAATCACAAAATGTATCTTGGATATAATTTCCTTGGAGTTTTGGATGAAGTTGCCATTTATTCAAAACCTATAGCACGTACTGAAATTTTAGATCAAGTGGCTTCACTTTCACTTCGTATTTTTTTTTTTCTTCTTTTTTTCTTTTTTCTTTCCTTCTTTTCTTTTTCTTTTTCTTTTCTTTTTTATAAAAAGAACTCAAAGTATCAATTAATTTCATCATTTTAGCAAAAAATTCATGTGCAGGATGTTTGAATGGAGGAATTTGTGGAAGAATTCAAGGAGGAAAGAAATGCTTTTGTCCTCAATGTTTTTATGGAGATACTTGTGAACAAAAGACCATCGGATGTACTAACCCATGTAAAAATGGAGGAAAATATGTTAATGGTGCCTGTCAATGTGCTGCTGGTTATACTGGCACTAATTGTGCTTCTGGTATCATATTTATTTAATCTATCTTTCTATCTTTCTTTCTAATCAATAATCAAAAAAAAAAAAAAAAAAGTTCAAAAATGTGATCCAATTACCGATTCAACAGGAGATTTTGCACAAGGAACTGCTTATGAAACTACCACTGGAAGTTGTTCATCAGGAAGTGGAAGTCCAAAGAGACAATGTCTTTATGATGGTACTTGGAGACAAGTTAATTCTCCTTGCGTTTAAACTTTGATTTTTTCAAATGAAATCAAATAAAACATTTTATTTTTGAATTTTTGAATTTTTTTTTTTTTTTTTTTTTTTTTTTCGGGAGTTGTGTTAATAGGATTTTATTTTATCAAGTTGGAATACAAATACAATGATAAAGTTTTTGATGTTGATTAGAGGGAAATTGGAGATAATTTTTGATCAATTTGTTTGAAAGTAGGTCTTTCACTTGGAATTTGTTTCCAACTTAATTCAATAATGGTTGATAATAATTCAAGTATTTTATCTCCATTACTATCTGGAATTGGTTCTCTTTTTCCTGATCGAATTTGAAAATCTATTTCTGATGTCTCTTTTACTACATTTTATTTATTTTATTTGTTGATTTTATTTGTTGATTTATTATTTGAATCAATAAAAAGTAAAAGAGAAACATACAATTTGCCCAAGGAATCTTTCTTGTCATCATTTCCCAAAGAATAAGAGAATAAGAGTAAACATCACTTTTCATTTCATCTTCAATTGGAATTATTGTTGAATTTGACATCATTCTTCCAAATACTTCTGGTGCTGTATATCTTGGTGAAAATCCCTTCACGTTGACTATCTTCTGATTTATTGCCTATTTTATTATTGAAAAAACTATTAATAATGTTTAAATGAAAAAGAATGAAGGAAAAAATAAAAAAAATTTTTTAGAACATTAGCTTCAGAACTAATTCTTGCCAAACCAAAATCACAAATAATTGCATTCATTTTGTTATTTTGAACTTCTAATAAAATGTTTGATCTGGGTTTTTTAATTGTTATTGTTATTAACTTCACTGAAATAAAAAAGAAAGAAGAAATAAAAATAGAAAAAGAAGAAATAGATTACGTTTTGAGATCTCTATGAACAATTCCAGCAGAATGAATCATATTCATTCCAGATGAAATATCTTTTGCCCATCTTAAAATTAAATCACTTCCAATATTTGATGTGTTTTTGATATATTGATATAAATCTTGATCATATAACTATTGTTTTTTTTTGAAAATAAAAAAGAATCGAAAATAAATTTCGTGACAAGACTGACAAAAAAAAAGAAAAAGAAAAAGTACTTTAGTAATAATACAACGAGGATTTTCAGAATAACCAACCAAAGTAAGAACATTTGGATGAGATGAAATTCCCCAAATTATTGCTATCTCTTGTTCAAATTTTAATTGATTATCTTCTAATGAAAATCTTTGATCTTCAAGAATTTGTTTAATCGCAATTTCTTCGAATTCAAATTTCTTTTTTATTTATTTATTTATTTATTTATTTGATTTTGATATTTTTCGTCAGAAAAGAAAAAAAAGAAAAGAAATGAACTTCTTTTAATTTTGGATCCAAGATAATGCCTTTATAAATGATAGCAGTTCCACCACCTCCAATTCTTTCTTCTTTTCTTATTTGATTCACAAAATCAATATTCATAAATCCTGGCATTGATAATTCAAATTTTGTATTCAGCAATGTTTTATCTCCAGCTTCATTTGATTAGACATTAAATAAATCAAGAAATAAATAAATGAAATGAAAGAAAAGTACCAAGAATAGTTGTATTTTGAGTTAATGAAATATTCTCAAGATTGGATTCTCTCTGGGAATCATTCTTCAATTTTTCACTCTTTCTTCCTCTTTGTTTCTATATTTAATTTTAATTTTAGGTTTGTAATTTTAATTCTTCGATGGTAATAAAAAGAAGAAAGAAACTTTACATTTCTTCTCGAAAAGAAAAGAATCAACAAAACAAGGATAACTAAAGTTAATAAGCCAAGAGTAACACCAACTCCAATTCCAACTGCTTGACTATTTTCATTTTTATCATTTGAAAACGTAGATGTTGGATCACAAGTAAAACCATCTCCTGAATATCCACCTTTGCAAGTACATGTATAACTTCCTCGAATATTTTGACAGGTTGCTTGTTCATCACATCCTCCATAATCTTCAAGACATTCATCAATATCTATTTTGTTGTTTTGTCCTTATTAACAATTGTATATAAAAAACTTATTTAAAAAATCATACCATAACAGTCAACTCCACTACCTTGATATCCTGACTTGCAAATACAATTAAAACTTCCAATAGTATTGATACAATTTGCTTGAGAATGACAATTGTTGGTTCCCAATAAACATTCGTCAATATCTAATTTTAATTTTTTCAAAAAGGAGAAAAAAAAGAAAAAAGAATATTACCAGTACAAATGAAACCATCTCCTGAATATCCTTCTTTACATTTACATGAAAAACTTCCTGGAGTATTTGTACAAATTGCATTTGAATCACATCCACCATTATTTGTTAGACATTCATTAATATCATTTTCACAAAAATTTCCATTATATCCAATTCCAGTACAATCACAATATGCACCTTTTGTCTCTGTTTTATCAATGCATATTCCATTTTTGGTACAGTTCAATGTATCACATCCTTTTTATTTGATAGAATGAATGTTTTCAAAAGAAAAGAAGAAAATAGAAAAACCTTGAGGGTCAATATTTTCACAATATTTTCCAATATATCCAGCACAAATACATCTTTCAATAGTTTCTCCGATTGGTTTTGCACAAAGTTGGTTGTTATCACACCCACCTTCTCTAATTGCACATGAAGGTTCACAAGGCTGAATTATATTCCAAGATGCTGTAATATTGTCATTATTTAATTTACAAATTGCTTCTCCTTTTGCATCTTGAATTGGTAAATATGGTGAAACACTTTGAAATATATAATAATTTAGTAAACAAGTTGAATTTTTTGATGTTTCGTCAATTTCAATTGGAGAAAAGATACTTCCATTCACTGATAATGTTGGACATTTTATTTCTAATTATTTATTTTGTATGTATTTGGCTTATTATTTGTTTTCAAATCAATAAATAAAGTTAGAAAATGAAAAAAGGAAGAAATTACTTTGACAAGTATTTGAATCATCATCCAATAAAAATCCAAATTCACAAGGAAGACAAGTTGATGTATTAATATCAGGATAATGATTAAGTGAATTACATTTACAATCAGTAATTGATTTCCACTTAAGCATCCAGGTTGAGTTTTGAGGACAAGGGAGACATGTTGTATCATTAAATGGATATTCATTTTCAACACATGGAGAACACAATGTTCCATTTCCAATAAATCCTGGTTTACATTCGCATTCATAACTTCCAATTGTATTTGTACAATTTGCATCAACATCACATCCTCCATTATTTATTTCGCATTCATTAATATCTATGGATTTACATTGCTTATTTCCAACAAAAAAAAGTGATGAGGAAAGAAATATCCAAAAAAAAAAAAAAAAAAAAAACCTATTTCACAAATATTGCCATAAGTTCCAGGAAAACAATCACAATTAAAATTTCCATTGAGTCTAGTTGAACATTGTCCTCCATTAGAACATCGATTTAATGGGCAACTTAAATCTAAAAAATTGCATTGATTGATTGATTATTTTTTTTATTTCAAAACTATTACCACATTCACTTTTTGCATTAGAATAATCGTTATTCTTTTGATAATAATAAGGAATGGGACAATCCCAATAATTTGACTGAATAAATCTATGTTTGTTAATTAATTTTAAATGGAAAAAAAAAAAAAAAAAAAAAATTTACAAATAATCTGATGGTAATGTTAAAATGAATGTTGGAATTGGTCCTGAAAGTTGATTAGAATAAATTTGCCTATTTATTTATTTAATTATTTATTTTTTAGATGATGAAAGAAAGTTCGAGATTTGGAGACATATAATTCTATTCTTTACATTGAATATAATTTTGTTAAGTTCTCAAGTTGAGTTGGAATTGTCCCTGTAAGTTGATTTTGATAGAGAACTCTATTCGGATATGTAAATAAATAAATAAATAAATAAATAAATAAAATTCAGAAAAAAAATTATTGGATTGTCATCACACAAGCGTTGTAAATTTTCTAAGTTTCCAAGTTCGGTTGGAATGATCCCATTAAGCTGATTTTCAGAAATAGCTCTAAAAGAATAGTTTGAATTGAGAAAAATTAGTAATTTTACTCAACAGATGAAAAAAGATTGAATGAGTGTATTCTTACAACTCTATCAAATTTGTTAAGTTCTCGAGTTGACTTGGAATTGTCCCTGTAAGTTGATTTTGATAGAGCCATCTAAGAAAGATTTCGAATTTGAATGAACACAAAAATGAAGAATTGAATTTACAGATACTGTAAACTTGTTAGATTCCCAAGTTGTGTTGAAATTGTCCCTATCAGTGAACGGTCATGGAGATCCCTAAAGCAAAAAACGTTGAAATTGAATATTCAAAAATAAAAAAGAAGAAATACAATTTTATAACTCTTTGAGGATTTGATGAATCACAATAAACTCCATATTGTCCACATAAATCAATTGTGGTGTTCCAACTCAAGGTTCCTTTCGATGTTAATGAATTATAGAAATTCATCAAGATTGCTTGATCATCTGGATGCAACAGCCCTATTCAAACATGAATGTATCAACATTAAAGAAATAGAAAATGAAAAAGAGGTAAAGTGAAGCAAACCAAGTGAAGGTTGAAGTATAATACAAGCTAATATGATGTTAATAATGGCTCTGTTCAGAGATATCATTGAGCATCCAAACTACCTGACTGCAAAATTTTTTATGCAAAGAACAAAGGAAAAAAAAAAAAAAAAAAAAAAAAAAAAGAAAAAAAAAAAAAAAAAAAAAAAATGAAAGTTCGAACTTTGGAATGAAAAGAAGAAATTGAAGATGTCACAATTCATTAGTAGAGAATGTGTTTACAAGAACTTGAAATTCAATTATTTGAGATTTCTGGTTTCAAAATAAAAGAAACTCTTGAAATGTTTGTTTTCATCATTCGAACTCTTCGCACTCATAAAAAAATGGCGGAAACAATTCTCATTTTTCTAAACTTATTTAATAATTTATCAAATTTTATAACAACCAACTATTTAAACCTTTCAAATTTTATATTTGGACTTTGGAGATTTTTTTTTAATTGAATCAATTGAACTTAAAAAATTTCATTTCTCAATTATTGAATTGAAATCTAATTAATCAATTGTCACCCGAATCTTTATGAATTGATTGATTTATGAAGTTCATTGATTTTCTGATAAATTTCATTGGTGAAGATTCAATGAAAATAATAAGATTGACTTTTTTATTAGAAAAACAATGAAGGTATGATGAAACACAAATGAAAATCTCTTCTTTTTTCTACATGTAAAGTCCAATCTTTCATAAACTAACAATCAAATAAATTAATAGGTGATTCTTTGAGCAAACTGATTTTAGAATTACTTTTATTCAATAATGACATCAAAAGAATTAGAATCAGAATTAGAATTAGAGTGTCCATTATGTAAGGATATTTATAGAGAACCAAAAACATTAGGATGTCTTCATTCATTTTGTTTAGAATGTTTGGAAACTTATGTAGAAAAGAATCATTCAAATGTTGAATTAACTTGTCCAATATGTAGAACTTCATTTCAAAAAGAACAAATATCAAATTTACCAATTGATTCATATCTTCTTCATTCTCTCAATGTTCATAACTCATTATCAAATTCAATCTTTCAACAAAAGAAAAAACAAAAATTGATGTGTTTGGATGAAGTGAATGAAGCATCTCTTTATTGTTTAGATTGTGAATTATACTTTTGTGAAATGTGTTCAAAAGGACATAAAATAGTGAAAGTAACTAAAAATCATCAACTCATTCCAATTGAAAAAATGCAAAATGAAGACCAAATCAACTCAATTTCAAATTTCAATCCACAACTTTATTGTCAAACTCATCAACAAAAAGAAATGGATCTGCTTTGTGAAGATTGTAATTCTTCAATTTGTTCATTGTGTGTTGATAAACATCCTTCTCATAAAATTTCTACTATTTCTCAAGGTTTCATTGGAAATGAAAAGCAATTATTAATTGATTTAATCAACTTGGTTTGTTTCACTTTTTCTTTTTTTTTTCCTTCTTCCTTTTTCTTTTTCTTTTTCTTTTTCTTTCCTTTTTTTTTCCTAGTTAATTATCATAAAAACATAAAAACATAAAAAAATAATTTAAAAAAAAGGTAAGACCCAATGAAAAGGAATTAAAAGAAGGAATAAATAAATGTGAAGAAGTTATCAAAGAATTAGAAATCAATTCAACAACAACTCAAATTGAAATCAATCAATTTTTTGATAAAATTGAATGAAAAAGAACAAGAATTATTGAATCAATTGAATGAAATGGAAAGAAAGAATTAGAACTTCAAAAAGAAGAATTAGAATTTGGAATTGAAAGTATTATTGGATCATGTGAAATGATTGAGAAAGCACTTTGTTTATCAACTCAAAATGATGATATGAGATTATTATCAATGAAGAAATTATATGAATCAAGATTAAATTATTTAATAAATAATATTTGGAGAATTGAACCATGTCATCTTTCTTTAATTCAATTTTCAATTGATAGTAGAATTGAACAAACAATTTATTCATGTATTTTGGATATTGGAGTTATTAATTCAAATGAAATTTCAACCAAAAAATGTTTAATTTTAATAAATAAAAAACAAAAAATTTTCAAAGATGAAGAATTTAAATTTGGAATAATTAGTTATTCAAGAGAAGGAAATCCAATGAGAAATGGTGGACATAAAAATAATTTTACAATTAAAATTGAAAGGGAATTAAAATTAGATGATGAAAATGAAGAGGAGAATAATGAATGGAATATTATGGATTTGAATAATGGAAGATATGAAGTGAAAATGAAAATCAAAGAGGAAGGAAAATATTTAATATTTGTTCAATTTAATGAATTAGATATCCATTCTTCACCTTTTGAAATTCAAGTATGTTCAAAACAAAGGAATTATCAAGAAGTGCTTCATCCAAAATTAATATTTGGATCAAATGGAATTAAAAATGGTCAATTTAAAAATCCAAGGAGTGTGATCACTAATTCAAAAGGAAATATTATAGTTAGTGATAGTGAGAATCATAGAATTCAAGTATTTGACTCTCAAGGACAATTTATTTCAACATTTGGAGAGAAAGGAGATGGAAATGGTCAATTTTATGGACCGTATGGAATAGCAACTAATTCAAAAGGAAATATTATTGTTAGTGATGAAAATAATAATAGAATTCAAATATTTGATTCAGAAGGAAATTTTATTTCAAAGTTTGGATCAGAGGGAGATGGAAATGGACAATTTAATCACCCAAATGGAATTACAATCGATTCAAATGGGAATATTCTTGTTACTGAGTGGGAAAATCATAGAATTCAAATATTTGATTCAGAAGGAAAATTTATTTCAAAGTTTGGAGAGAAAGGAAGTAGAAATGGTCAATTGAATCATCCAAATGGAATAGCTGTCAATTCAAAAGGAGATATTATTGTTGTTGATCAACATAATCATAGAATTCAAATATTTGATTCTAATGGACAATTTATTTCAAAATTTGGAGGACAGGGAAATGCAAAAGGGCGATTTCATTATCCATGGGAATACATGTAGATTTGGAGGGTAATATTCTTATTGCTGACCGTAATAATAATGGAGTTCAAGTCTTCAGCCCAAATGGAGAATATATTGCACATATAAGAGAAGCTACTCCAGTAGGAATTACAATTGATCCCAAAACACAAAACATTATTGTTTGTGGAAATGAGAACAAAATTTCAATTTTTTGATTCAAAAAACACGATCTTGTTGAGAAGAAGAAAAAGAGAATTGAACTCTTTTAGTATAAAAAACTCCACTCCACCAATCACTAATAAATTTTTTGAAACGTTTCTAATTGATTGATTTTTCCATTCAATAATTGAAAGTAATGAAATTCATTGCTTTGTATTTTTCATTTGAAAAATAAACAATAAATCAATCAAACTTCAGCCTTTTAAAAAAAGTTTATTACTTTCATTTGAAATTTTATATTTCTAGTATTTTATTAGTTTTATTGGCTTTGATTTGCTTTTATTAGATTTCAATAACAAAGTAACTTTTTGATTGATTGAAAAATTGGGTTCAATTAATTAATTAGATAACAGAGAGAAAAAAGTATAAATAGTCCCAAACTTTTTTTTTCCCAAAATTAATTTCAAGATCTCTCTTCTCTTATTACCAAACTAATTAACAAACAATGGTTGAAGTCACTTTAGAACAAACTCTCCAAGTTCTCACTTATATCAAAACTAAACTTGCTGAAAATGAAGAATTGTAAAGATTTCTTCTTTATTCTTTTAAACTTTTTCTTTTTTTAAAACTTTTTTGTAAAATATATATTTGTTTATTAATTTAATTGTTATTGTAGGAGAAACAAAGCAAAGGAAGCTTCAAAGAACAGTACTTTAGATGCTAAAAAACCAATTTTTGGTGAAGATGGAGGTTTCATTAAGGTAATTACCATTATTTTTTTTCTTTTTAAATTTGATCATTTTTTGTTTAGATCTCTAAAAAAATATTTTGATATTTAATCATTGTTAATTATTTTTTGGTTCTTTTCTTTTTTCAAACATTCATTCATAATTCCATTATTTATTTACTGTTTTTTTTTTTTTAGGGACTCTTAACTGGAGCTGGTGGACAAAAATTAGCTGAAAAAATTGGATATGAAAATACTATTGAAAACCATGTTGAATGCTTGAAACAAATGCAAAAGAACTTTGGACAAGATGAGAAAGCTGTTGCTCTTAAACAAGAAATCATTGATCTTTTGGCTTAAAATCAAATAATAACTTGAATTTGTACTGATTTGTCAATAAAAATACTTGAAATTGTAATTATAATTATTTCACATTTTTTCTCCAAAATTTGAGTTTCTTGAATTCAAAACAGAATTGAAATCTATCAATCTATTTTTCAAAAAAAAGTTTTTGTCAAACAAGGAGATCTCATTAACTTCATTATTAATTCACTCCTTAGAAGGAAAAAAAAATTCAATCTTAATAAATTGAAAGAAAAATTTATTACAAAAATTAACAAAACAAAACAAAAAACAAACAAACAAACAATAATATCCAGGTCAAAACTGTGGAGAAGAGAATGGAATAAAACTAATTCACAACAACAGAAGAGATATTAAGTTTTCTCAAATTTCCAGAGTTATTGTTTGATTTTACAGGACTTGTTTGATAACTTGTCTTTTCCAAGTTTGGAGAACGATAAATTGAAGTGATGGGTGCATAATCTCCTATTCTACAAGAAACTTCATGAGGGTCAACCCATAATACCATTTCAGAGACTGGGAAGAGATCCATAAGGCTATTTACAGAAGAGCTAGCAGGTATTTGAGCTATTTCTGCTGCTTTCACAATGAGTGGATCAACTAAATCTTCATTAATTAATATTGAACGATAACCATTTCCAAGAAGAGGATTCGATGGATCCCAATGATTCTAATAATAATTCGATATGAAAAGAGTTTATTTGAATATTCAAATGAATAAAGAATATATACTGTAAATTTTGCAACCATTCCTTCAACTAAAGCTTCTTGAAACTTTTTCTTTTGTTCAGTTGTAATTGAGCCTTGTTTTGGTATTGAGGCGATATAAGAAGCGGCTGCATTTATTTCGGTCATCATCTTTGAACAATTGAATTCTTTTTAACTCTTCTTTGTGAAACTTTTGTTTTTTATATCCTATTTTATAAATTAGAATAAAAAAGTTAGTTTCAGTGATTTAATCAATCAATCAATCAATCAATCAATCCAAGAATTAATTATAATTCTATTTTTCTGTTATTAGTATTCTATTAGTATTATTTCTATTATTTTTGAGCATGGAATTTTTTTTTTTGACTAATTTTGCTTATAATAATAATAATAATGAATAATATGTTAGGTTGATTCTTTCAAAATCAATTTTACTTAACTTCATTCAAATAAAATGATCATTTTATTTAGTTCATTAACATAAGAAGTATTAGAACAATTTATCAAATAATTATAATTAATTGCCCGGTTTTTAAAAAAAAAAAATTTATCCAAAAAAAAAAAAACTCAATAGTTCAATAAATCAAAAAATCAAGAAAAATAAAATAAGAAGAAGAGGTATTCATGAAAAATTAAGTTTATTGAAGAAATAAGATGAAAAGTTATAATTGAGGTGATATAAATGTGATAATTGAGAGAAAAATCAGAATCAAGTGGGCGGGTTTAGAACACTTCTCAAAATTAATGAAAATTGTAATTTTTTTCCCGCCCATTTGTTTTCTCTCACTCTCCTTCTTCTTTGGCTTGCTATCATTCAACACCCAAAACAAAGTAATTTCTTCAATGGACCTTCAATTTAACAAAAAAATCTTTATAATTGAAACATTTGAACTCCATGACTTTTTTTTCCCTTTTTCTCATTGAAATCTCACCCTTTTCTTCTTTTTTTTTTCAGAAACCAATAGCCCTCCAGTTGAACCGTTGCAAACTTCACCTTTATGCCTCCTTCACCGGTTTGCAACAGGTTGCTGCATTTGTAAAAAGAGGGACAAACAACTACATAAAGTACCTGAAGAGTAAGAAGGCCCAAAATTCTCCCCCTCAGAACATATTGAAGAAAATTTGATGATGTAGACGATGTTTCAATTTCGTGCTTTAATGGAATAAGGTTAGTAACTTTCATCACCAAGGTGTCAACCTTCCAATTTCTATTTTCTTTACACTTTTGATATTTTTCTATTGAATTTAGTTTGAAAGAGAGGTTGACGGTTTGGTGTTCAATAATTATAGGCAATCAAAAAACCCAGAAATTGAGCTTCCTGATCCAACTCTTCAACACAAAGACCACCAAAGCAGCTGGGATGAATTCAAGAAAAAAATGCAAGTTTTCCTTCAACACCAACTTCAACTTCAATTTCTACTCGTTCATAAGGAACCCAAACTGGAGAATATTCAAAGAAAAGAAAATATTTTGAAGATTGCAAAAAAACTGAACGAGCTCAACAATGAATGACTTTAAGGTGGAATTATTATCTGCATTGAATGAAATTAACAAATTTACGGTCCATATAAGTATTCCATCCTCAAACCTTTACTTTTAATCCTGGAATCGATTGTTACGATCTATAATTCTTTAATCCGGAATCATAATTTGCTTCTGAACTTGTTCTTGGCAGCATATGACCCAGGAAAAAAGAAGAAATTATGTTAAGTACTATTAGGACACTTGACAAAGCTCAAGCAAGTCGCAATATGTATTGTGAGTTAGTGAAAGTTCAAGTGGACAATTAGGAGCAATCAAATCGAAGAAGTAAGGATTAAACTTGATGAAGATATTGAAAAATAATTCCTATTACTGAACATAATGTTGAAGTTACTATCAAAAATTAAAAGAAAACAGTGATGATTGCTGAACGTTCAATTCTGAAGTTACTTCCAATTATTGCCAAATCTCGAAAAATCAAGAAAGGAGAAAAAATAAATAAATAAATAAAATCGAGTGGAAAATAGTAAAATCAATCAATTTTATTACATTTATTTATTTATTTATTTTACATTTCAATCATGTGCTTGAAGATGAAGTTCTCATTTTTGTTCAGTCTTGGGGACTGTTGTTTTTAAGCTTGCAAGCTTGACGAGGAACTTTTTTTTTTCTTTTTCATTTCATCAAATTTGAGAAGTGATACAAACCCGCCCGTTTGAAAAGAAAAAAATCAGAATTTTTTTTTTTCCTTTCGCCATGTTTTTTTTTTTTTTTTTTTTTGTTTTTTTTTTTTTTTTTTTTTTTTTTTTTTTTTTTTTTTTTTTTTTTTTTTTTTGCATTTTTTTTTTTTCTTTTTTCGTCCTTTTCATTTCTTCTTTCTTTCTTCAATAAACTTATTTCCCTCTTCTTATTTTACTTTTCAAGTTTTCTTGATTTTTTTTTTTCTTTTTTCTTTTTCTTCTTC
>Ga0209960_1002224_pt1 | contig 20141 bp, 18 predicted proteins | sample ThiBiot_500_plan_2_FD_183947 | JGI IMG/M metagenome (GOLD analysis project Ga0209960, IMG submission 183947) | Wastewater bioreactor microbial communities from Cape Town, South Africa - Thiocy_expt_500_plan (SPAdes) | ecosystem: Engineered > Bioreactor > Thiocyanate-remediating >...
TTTTTTTTTTTTTTTTTTTTTTTCAATAAAGAAAAATAATGAAATGAATGATTAAATTATAGGTAGATTGTGTAATATACTCTCAAGATTCTAAATATATTTTATCTTCAAGTGCTGATTCGACAATTAAAATCTGGGATCCCATAACTGGACAAGTCCTACATACCTTAAAATCTCATAATGATTCTGTATTCACTTCTTTCTTTCTTTCTTTCTTTCTTTCTTTTTCTTCCTCTTGATTCCAAAATTGAATCTTCTTTTTTATTATTTTTAGGTAACATCAATTGATATTTCTTCAGACTTACAAATGATAGTCTCAGGAAGTCGAGATAAGACAATTAAATTATGGAAATTGGAAACAAGACAAGGTTTTTTTGAAAATTTTATTGAAGAAAAATTTTGAAATTTCAATTTTTCTACTTTTTTTCTTGGTAGTAGAGCTTCCTTCTCCGAAAAAAGAGAAAGTAAAGGTTGAAAAGCCAAAAGATCCCCTTGATGAAATTAAAGAACTAAAGGAGATGTTAGCTGCAAAAGATATTGAATTGAAAGAAAAAGATGCAGAAATAGAAAGATTAAAGTTGTTACTTCAAGAAAAAGATGAAGAGATCCAAGAACTCAAAAAAGAGGAGAAATAAAAATTTTGATATGACAAGTAAAATTTCTTTTTATTTTATGAGGTTCTAATTAATTGGAAACAAGATATATAATTTACAAAACTTGAAATCTAATTTTGGTTAAGGTTCTGAAAGCTTGTAAGTTAGTTTAGTTTTTCCTGAATTACTTTTCCAACATAATATATAAGTCCCAGAAGATTGAATGTCAATTACACCTTCATTTTTATTTATTTATTTATTTTGTTAGTCCTAAAAAAAAAGAAAACAAGAAAGAAAAAAAAAAATTACTAAAAACTGGTTCAGTTGAACGATGTTTTGTCAATTGTTGAATACACTTGGCATCATCTAGAGAATAGTCCACATTAAAACCTGGAAGGTGATAAATTCCATATTCAACCCATTCAGTATTTGTTTGAAACGTTACATTAAATGAAAGCTATTTGAAATTAATCATAAAATTCATTTAATTAATTAAAATAAAATAAAATAATAAAAATAAATCCAAACTTTCTTTTTTAGAGAAAACTCAAAATCAGAAATAGCAACTGGAAGTTGAAATAATTGATCTTGTTCTAATTTGTAAACTATATTTCCTTTTTCATCTTCATTTGGATTTGTGTAACTTGAAGAATGAGGATAAGGATAACATCCAGAAGGAGATCTACAATTACATAATCCACCTAATGATGCCTAGAAGGAAGAAGAAGGAGAAGAAGAAAGTCAATAAATATTCATATTTTCTTGTATTAATTAATTAAAATTTGATTATACTGGAAGATTTTCAGGAGCAATAACTTCTAATAATTCTTTCTTATAATCTGGACCTAAGAATTTGATTCTTGCTAATGTTCTTTCAGGGATGACTGGTTTGATAACATTCCAAAATAGATGACTTCAAAAAAAAAAAAAAAAAATTAATGAATTTGAATTTTTGTTTATTTTTTTAAAAATCAAATAAAATGAAAAGTAAAATGAAAATTACAAAACTTTTGGTGCATTTATGACACAAATTGTCCCCAAAGTTTCACTAAAATATTTTTCAATTTTTTTTAAAAAAATAAATAAATAAATAAATAAATTGTGATGAAGAATGAAATTAAACGGATAATGATCTTCTGCAAGTGTAATCATTCCAGTAAATAATAATATGGCTGGCATATAAAACTGTCTAATACCTAGGCCCTTTAATTTTTTTTTTTTTTGAAATAGAAAATTAAAAATCAAATGACAGGAAAAATAAAGAGGAAAGAAAAGATACTGCTAAGTCTATAATTGCAGAAATAGATGTAACACGATCACCAAATCTAATATAGAATTTAAGAACTTTTGAAAAAGAAATTAAACTATTTCACCTTCTTTCCATTTCAGGGAAAAGAGCACGTAAAACAAATTCTGCTGAATAAATAGCTGTTTTTTCAACTCCAAACTTACTACTATTGGTTGCTGTTCCTTTTGCATCTGAATATCCCTATTTTTTATTGTTCATTGTTTCGTATTTAGTATTTCGTATTTTCTCTTCATACAAAATTTATCAATAAAATCTTACAATTGGAAAAATAATTAATGGTTGATGGCTTCTTGTATGTTTATGAACACAAAAACCATTATAATATAATATGGTTTTGATTTCCTCTTCAGTTTCTATTAATTTTGAAAAAAAGGGTTACAAAAATAAATTCAAAATAGATTAAATAAAAGAAATAAAAATAAAAGAAAAAAATTCCTTCAGCATTTCCATCAGGAAAAGATTCAAAACCACGTATTGGTATTGGTGCACGAAGAAATTTGATGTCATCAATTTTTTCTCTTTCTCTCCATTCTTTATGGTTTGTCAACATAGCAAATATTTTTTCCTATTTAACAAAAAGAAAAGAAAAGAAAATGAAAATGAAAATTGAGATTTGGTTTTAGAGTAAAATTTGTTCAAAAAAAAGCCAACGTAATCCATTTTCCTTGCAATACAAAAACGATATAATTTATCTGGAGGATAATCTTTGAAATCCTCTTGAAGTTTTATAATTAAATCTACTTCTTCTTGAGAATATCCTAAAGAATTTAGTGCTCCTTGTGATTCAAAATTTACTGTCTTTAATGAATCGTCTGGCATTTCCTTTAATTAATTTCATTTCATATAATTGATTTTGTTAAATTTGATAAAAATTACATTATCTGAAATTTCTTCGATAGTGTGAAAGTCAGAATCAGATATATTCTCATCTTCAGGTGATTTGATTGATGTATTCAAAGAAAAGCTTTCATGGCTAAGGAAAAAAGTGAATGAGTTAGTTTGGCAAATAATTTTTCATTGAACAATAATATTAAGATGAAGGAATAAATAAATAAATAATACTTGAGACTATTATATCCATTTTCTTTACTTCTTAAATATCTCTTTTCTTCATCAATTTTTTTCTCTGATGAGCTTAACAATATAAATATCAAAGCAACTATCTCTACAGTACAAAATATTAATGCAGCAATGATTGTCACATAAGAAAAAATCTCTCCAGCAACGAATTCATATAATGCAGTTTTAAATATTAAAAATATTGCACTTGCAGCAAAAATTGCGATTAATATCCAGTATTTGAGATAGAAAAGGAGGATTAACATCAATACAACACGTAAAAAAGTTAAAACCTAATAAATGTTTTTGAAAAAAAAAAAAAGGAAAAATAGAAAAATAAAAAAAGGAAAGAAGTTATGAAAATATACAACTATATCAAACTGTGAAGTTCTAAACTTGTAGTTTTTAATTTCCTGTTCAAGAAAAGCTTTCCAACTATCATGATACATCACCTGACATAGATATAAGGCCAGTAAGCATATGAACAACAGAGATTCTACAATCACAAACTAATGTATAAAAAAAAAAATCATAACAATTAGTAAAGAGAATAAAATCATCTTGATTTATTTAATATTGAATATTAAATCAGTAAAATGAAAAAATAATAATGATTAATAGGACAACTCCAGAAATCAAGAAAGAAAAGATTCCTCCAAACCAAAGTTTTTTTTTACAATATATATGAAACATGTTTAAAAGAATCAAAGAATATCTTGAACCAAATCATTAATTGATATCTTTCACATGTCCTTTATTTTAGCAATCTCAAACAAAAATCAAACAAAAAAAAAAAAAAGAAACAAAATTGATTGAGATCAAAATAAAAAAGGAAAAATTAAAGAATCAAAAAAGAGAGAGAGAGATGCAAGATATTTGAAGAAAATGAATCAAAAGATTTTTTTTAAAAGAAATTAAGAAATATATAAAAGATAAAGAACCGAAAAAATCAAAAATCAAAAAAGAAAAAGCAAACAATCGCTTTCTGCGCCATGTTTTTTTCTGTTTTGTTTTTTTTTTCTGTTTTGATTTAATCAATAAAATAACAACAAACAAAACAAACATGGATTCAAACGTGGAAGACGTTTCAAACCAGCTATCAAGTCCGTTTTTCCCCTTCATTTCCTCTTTATTATACTATTACAATTACAATTACAATTTCTATTACAATTTCTAAAATTCTAAAACAATCACTATTATTGTTTAATTGTGATTCATTAATTGTAATTGTTATTGTAATTTTCTTATTTTTTTCTATTCTTGAAAAAAAAAAAAATCTTTTTTTTTTTTCATTTTTTTTTTCTTTTTTGTTTTTTGTTTCAAAGATTCGAATTGCTTTGTTTTTTTGTGATTAATAGAATAATAGAATATAAGACAAAATTTTAATAATAAATTAAATAGTTGTAACAGAAGAATTTAATATTGCCCCTCCTCCAAAAAAAATCACTTTGGTTGAAGCTTTTTTTAAACTTGCAAAGGTAATTTTTTTTAAAAAAACAATTTTTTTTTTTGTTTGAAAGTTATTGATTAATGATTATAATAAACAAAAAGTCAAAAGTTCCAAATCGTTTCCTTCCCCTTCTTCTTGATTTTGAAGAAAGAAAAGGTCCACTTCTTATTGAATATGAAAAAAGATTAACCAAATTTGCATATGCCAATTATCTTCAACAAAAGACTGGTAATTTTTATTTTTTCTTTTTTTTTTGAAAATAACTTTGTGACAAGTATCTCCCTTTAAAAGGTATTCATTCAACATATTGGAGTATTGGTGGTGGGGTTGTTGGACTCATGTTGGTTCGTGTATTCTTCAAAGTTGCTGCTTCTTTATTAGCAAATTTCATTGGCTTCGTCTATCCTGCTTACTGTTCAATCAAAGTTAATTTCCTTTAATTCTTCCTCCCTTTCTCTTTACCAAAAAAAAAAAAAAAAAAAAAAGGCAATTGAATCAAAAGAAACAGAAGATGATACACAATGGCTTAGCTATTGGACAGTTTATGCTTCTTTTAATGTTGTTGAATACTTTTCATCTTTTATTCTTCGTTGGATTCCATTTTATTATTTTGCAAAAATTTCATTCCTTGTTTGGTGTTTCCTCCCTTCTACAAAGTACTTTATTTATTTAAATTTAACCAAGAATTTTAATTTTTTTTTAAAAAAAAAAAAAATAAAATAAAAAATAGAGGCTCAACAATAATTTATCAAAGACTTTTGCGCCCACTTTATTTGAAATATCATGCACAAATTGATCGTCAAGTTGAGAGAGGTACAAAAGAATTTAAGGAAACTCTCACAACCTTCAGTGATTCACTTCTTGATAGGAAATAGAAATTTGCCAATTCTAAAAAAAAAAAAAAAAAAAGTGTTCAAAATAAGTGTTGAAAGAAAATAAAAAAAGAGTTTGAAGTTTGAAAGTTTCATGACATTTTATTATTTAAAAAAAAATTGTAACAGGAACAAAATTTTCTATGGAAAAAAACAAAATTTTTTTTTTTTTTGTATTTTACTGACGAGGGTGTTGATTTTGTTTGGGATAATTGGGAGTTTGTTGATAAGATTGGGTTGGAGCTTGATGGCGGAATGGTTGTGGTGGAGGTTGTTGTTGTTGTTGTTGATGATGTTGATGTTGTTGAGGATATTGCTGAGATTGTTGAGGGTAACCTTGTTGTTGTTGATGCTGTTGAGGATATTGTTGTGGTTGATATTGTTGAGGATAACCTTGGGGTTGTTGTTGATACATCCCTTGCTGTGAATATTGTGAGTGTTGTTGTTGATATTGTTGGTATTGTTGTTGATATTGTTGAGGATAAGAATCTTGTGGATTGCGTCTATTTTGAGGTGCATATTGGGGGTCATTACGATAATTTTGTTGTTGGTAATTTTGGGGACCTCTATGACCCTGGTCTTGATATTGGTTGCGGTTTTGGTTTTGGTTTTGATATTGATCTCTATTTTGATGTTGGTTTCGGTCTTGGTATTGATTTCGATTTTGGTATTGATCTCTATTTTGACTTTGGTCCCTATTTTGATATTGACCACCTTGGTTTCTATTTTGATATTGATCTCTATTTTGACCTCTATCTTGGTATTGATTTCGGTTTTGATTTTGGTTTTGATTTGGATATTGGTTTGGGTATTGGTTTCTGTTTTGATTTTGATATTGATCCCTATTTTGATATTGATTTCGGTCTTGATATTGGTTGCGGTTTTGATTTTGATTTTGATATTGATCTCGATCTTGACGACCTTGTTGAGAGCCAGGAAGAGGTAAAACAAGACCATCTTTTCACAAAAAGAAGAAAAAAAAAGTTAGTTTTTTAGTTTGATAATTTACTTGGAGAATGAAGATAAAAGTTACTTGAACGTTGAGTGAAAGCTTGAGTTTGACTATAAGATCTCACATTTTGAATATCCCTTTGATTCAATTCCTTGATAATAATTTGAGTTAATTAAAATTTGAATTCAAAAATAAATAAATATAAATAATAAATGAAAAAAAAAGAAAAAGAAAAAAAAAATGAATACAGGTTCAGGTAAATTAACCCCTGGAAGTAATCTGGCTTGAAATATAAACCCTTCTGGAAACTTGGGGACTATATAGATTGCAGACAAGACTTTGTTATTTTCAATATTAGGTAATAAGACTGGGGAAACGTATGTTTTTGAGTCACCACACCCTGAAAAAAAATATATATATTTAGAGAAAGAAAACCTAGGGAAAAATTTTAAAAAATAAAATTATACCATCAGGATGAAATTTAAGACTTCCAGAAAAACCTTCAAAATTTGAAGGAACAATTTCAACTTCATTTCCTTGGGTTGCCTAATTATTTTTAATTTTTAATTTTGAAGGGAAATAAAAATAAAAATAAAAATAAAAAAATGAAAATATACTAAATCTTTATAAAAAGGTATAATTAAACTATGAAGAGGATTTTCAGGGGAAATAAAAATCAATTCATTCCCAAGAGTATTTCGAGCAATTTCTTCTTTGGTTAAAAGATTTTCACATTTTTTAAGAGCACTTAATAATCGGCCTTCATCAACAAAAGGTAAGAGAGCAACACCTTGCCAATCATACTATTGTTTGCAATTTATGAAAATTGTTGGTATTTGAATTTTGAATTAATTTATGTTGATATTTGAGGATTTGGATTTGGGAGAAAGAAAAAAAAACCTTTTTTCCATTTTTATCGATTTTAAAGTCTGTAGGATAAAAATCTATAATAGGAGAATCTTCATCATCCATTAAATGACGATAAGGTTGAGGGAGAAGTTTTTGAGAAGCACTAGGGAAAACTCCCATTAATTGTTCAAAAGGTTTAAATGGTTTTCCTTTTTCTAAATTTTGATTTAATAAAGAGGGGAAAGAAAAAAAATTTAAAAAAAAAATGTATTATAAAATTACCGAATTGAATATCCAATTTTTTAATTCCTTTAAAATCTCCTGCAAAAGGAGAGTAATGCTCAGGGTAATACCATTTCCAAGAAGGAGTTCCTTGATAATAATACTTTAAAACCCAAGAAAAACCTTCAGTATAACTTTTTGCAATTGATAAGATTCTTTCATGATCTTCAGCAGAGATATTAAATTTACTTTCATAATATCTTTGTTTCCATCCAGGTACCCATAATTTCACTTCATCTGCGATTTCTTCATCAGAATCTTCATCATTTCCATTTTTTGGTTCCACAACTTTTTCTTGACCTTCCAATAATTTTCTTTTTTTAACAGCATCTTCACTTTCAGATAATTTCCTTTTATTTGGATTCTCTTTTATTTGACTTGGTTCAGGTTCTTCTTGATTTCTTCTTTTGGCTTCTTGTTTTCTTCTTTTATTATTTTCCCTTTGTCTGTCTTCCTCTATCATTGAATCGATTGTTTTAATTTGATTGTTTTGAAGAAAAAGAAAGAAAGAAAGAAAAGAATCAATGGAAAATTACGTTCTTTTCTTTTTTGAAAAATAACAGCTTCAATACCTCCAAGTTCCTCAAGTATAGTTTCAGCTAATGTTAAATTAACCTCTCCATCTTTTGTTAAAAAGTCTGTGGACATTGGACAAAATTTTTTGTAAATATCTAAGAGAGTATCAATTGCACCCTCTCTGATTTCTAAGGATGGGAGATGTGGAAGAAAATCATTTCCAACAAAGAAACATAAAAATACCTAATTATTAAAAAAAAAAAAAAAAAAAAAAAAAAAAAAAAAAAAAAAAAAAAAAAATTGAATATGAAATTTACATTGAATCTAAAGAATTTTCAAAAAGCAAGGAAATGAATCATAATTGAAGTAAAGGAATAAATTAAATACCCAATCATCAATTCCTCTTTCAGGATCATATTTGAAGTTTGGGGAATCTATTTTCATTTCAAAAGTTAAATATTCACGAAGTCTATTTACATGAAACCAAATAAATGGTTTTTCTTTTGGAGCATCAATCTTATTTCCTTTATCATCATACATTTGAGAAGTAAATTGATCTTTATTATGTCCTTGAGAAAACACATCCTCTCTTAAAACTTTAAAATGTGGTTCATGAGTTGCGAGAGCTAACATTAATAAATCTGCATCCTATCAAAAAGAAGAAATAAATAAATGATTCATTAATTAACATCAAAAATTAAACAATTTAAGAAGAAAAAAATAATACAAGTCCATATATAACATGTGAAGTATTAGGATTATAATCGGGAGATGCTCGTTGACGTCGAATAAAATCCATAATTTTATGTTCTCCTTCTCCTGGAACACTTGCATCAGAAAGAATAACTTTAATCTTAATAAATAAGAATGAAATAATAGATTTTAGATTTTAGATTTTTTTTTTTCAATTTTTTATAAATAGTGAATAAAATAAATAATCAAAACTTTTTTCCATCCTGGATCATTATTCATTTTATCTGTAACATGAAATCGTAATGCTACAGCAAGTTTATTCATAAACTCGGTTCCTAAAAGAAATAATAATAAATTAATTTAGTTTAATCTTCAAAAAAAAAAAATAAAATAAAATAAAATAAATAGTAAGTATACCTGGTGTAATACAATTTGTATCAAAATTTGATTTTTTTGCTGCAATTCCTATTTATTACATATTATTATATATTTTTAAAGATTACTTTTTGGAAAATAATAAATGAAAAAACCATTTTCTTTTTCTAACTTTGCAGCTTCATTCGCATGAATTTGAGCTTCTTTTGAAGTTCTAAATCTTCTTGAACGTTGTTGATTCATTTTAGCTCTTGGAGCAACTCCATCTTTTTTTTAAAAAAAAATGACAATAAATTAACATCGCATTTTTAATTTTGTTTTTTTTTTTTTTTTTTTAAATAAAAATAAAAATAAAAACCAATTGCCATATAGAGAACATTTCTTGGTCTTGCCATTCCAAATAAACGATCAATATATTTAAAAATTTCAAGCATCATTTCTTCTTCAGTTGCAGGAGCAGGCTATTTATATTTAATTTTGTCATTTAATTTCCTTTTTTTTCAAAATTTGTCTTTTTTCTTTTCTCTTTCCTTCAAGTTTGAATTAAAATAATAATAAAAAGAAAGAAGGCAATTACTTTATCATGTGGATTACAACAAGGATGAATAATTCCATTCATATCTAAATACAAATTATCGACTTCAAATTGGTTTGGGTTAGGTTGGTCTGTCGAGTTCTCATCCTCCATAACAGGGGAAGTTAGATGGATATATTTGCGTGTTAGCCATCGGAATAATGCTGGAACTCCCATTCTATATTATCTAATAACCTGAGTTTATTTTTTTAAAAAAACGTGTTAATGAGTTAGTTCAATTTGGAAGAAGAATATTGTTATGTGTATGTGTATGTGTATTGAATCGCAAAAAGAAGGAAGAGGGTCACTTGTGAATCAAAATTGTTTTTTTTTTTGAAAACCACGAGAAAAAGTAATTTCCCGCCATTTTTTTCTTCAATTTTTTCTTTGACAAAAGTTTAGTTATTGACTACAGTCATGAATCATGAATACAAATTGTCATCAACTAACCAATGTTCTGAATTGTAAATAAATCATAATGACAAGACTATTCAAAATTTGTTTATTTTGTTATTTGATTAAATGATTTCAAGAAGAAGAAGAAAATGAATCATTGAAATTTCCCGCCTTTTTCAAAATTTTGTTGATGATCTTGGCCTTTGGAAACAAAAGTTTGTTTTGTAAAACATTTGATGTCTTTTATTTTTTTTTTTTTATTTGTTTTTGTTTTGTAAAAATTAAATTACATGTGGATAAAAATCTCTAATAATCTATGAAACATCTTTCTTGGGACCAAGTGTTAGCTTAATTGATAAACCTTTCTTTTCTTTTGGTTCCTCATTTTCTAAATCTCTTTCTATTTCCTTTTCTCTGTCTTTTTCTCTATCCTTCTTCTTCTTCTTCTTCTTTTTCTTCTTTTTCCCATTCTCATCATTTTCTTCATCAGGATTTCTAGGTATTTTGATTGAAATAATTGGATTCAATAGCTTTTTCTTCTTAATTTTTGATTTATCTTTTCCTTTAAGTTTATCTTCACTCTCCTCAGCTTCATCTCCATCAAACCGATCATCCATATCATTATCACTACGAGTTTCAATATCAATATCTCCATCTCCTTCAATATCAATATCCATTTCCTCAACAATTAAACCAGAATCAGTTGGTGTTGGAGGAGTTGAAGTTGAGTCAAATACATCAGATACATCAGAAATCTTGGTTGATTTGGATTTATTTAAATATTGGTTATCATCTAGAGATCGAGATAGAGAATTATAAGCCAATTCATACAAATGATTACTATTTTCAGTTGAAAGCTTAAGTGGTTCCGTATTGAAAAGTTTTCTCCTTAAAAATATTGACTCATCTAAGAGTAGTTTTGTTTGAGGTGTTCCTTCATGAATTTCAATATATGGATTTAAAGAAGGTTTTGTTTGATTAAGTTTTGAGGTTCCATTTTCAGAAGTCGTACTAGTTCCATTCTCATCTAATTTTTGTTTTCCTTTTTCATTTTCAACTAAGGAGTTTTCATTTTCCTTTTCTTTTTCCTTTTCCTTTTCATTTTCATCTCTATTATTTTGGATTTCTCCATTTTGTTCTTTTAATTCTCTTTCTAATTCTTGATCAAATTCTTTTTCTTGTCTTTCTTTCTCTTTCTTTTTTTCTTCTTCTTCTGACTCTTCCTTTTGTTTTTCTTCCTCTACTTTCTCATTTTCTCCCATTACTACTTCATTTTCCTCTTTTTTGTTTTCATTTTCATTTTCATTTTCTTCTTTTTCTTTTACTTCTACTTCTTTTACATTTTCTTTTTCATTTTCTTCTACTTCTTCTATTTTTCCCTCTTCCATTTCTCTTTCATCCATTTCTTTTTCTCTTTCACCATCCTTTTCTTTCTCATGTAAATGATCTGTTTCACTTTCATTTTGACCTATAATCTCATTCTCTGATGTCTCATCTCCATTTAATTTTAATCTTTTTGGTGATCCCACATGTCCATTTTCTTTTTTTCTTTTAAGTTCTTGAACAATTTCTATTATTTTTTTAAAAAAAATTGAAATTGAAATTGAAATCAATAAGAATCCTCCAACAAAAAGGTCATTCATCAATTAATGGGAAAAAAAAAAAAAAATACCTTTTGGAACAGGAACAGATGGGATAGATGGGAATATAATTGTTGGAGAATTTGCTAAGAATGAAGCAAAAGTTGAAGAAATTATAGAAGAAGCAGGTGAAGAAGCAACAGCAGGTAAGTATTTTGGGAAATACGCTCCTGTAGATGATGTTGAAGAGTTTAATGGGGTTAACAAGGTGAAAGCCAACGAGACATCATTTATATTTACAATTTGTCTTGAGCTTAATGCGGCGGTTTCCTTTGCAACAAGCGCGAGTGACCTCAAGTGATGTAGAAAAATAGAGTAGAGAACCTCAACTGTTGTCTTTTCAAATGATGTAAAGCCTGTCTTCTCAAGGAGGATCACTATGTATAAACGGAGGAGGTTACCTATACTTTCATTCATTCCTTCTCCTCCTTCCTCTTCTTTCATTCAACTCTTTTTTCTTTTTGGGGTTTTTCGGGGTTAAAAGGGAATACTTTTATTTACAACATTTAGAAATTTATTCCCTTTTTCTTTTGAAAAATTTTACTCAAAAACCAACTTTCTTTTTTGTTTCAAACTCTATCAACTACAATTAATTTCAAAAGGATCACTCTATTGGTATTATTCTTTCATTAATTATTGATAAAATGATACAAAAGTTGGATTTTTTCAAAATCTCTTATTTCCAATGAGAAGTGATAAGTAGAAAGAGAACAATTATGAAAAAACCGCCAATGTCATAATTGAACTTCAAACTTTAAAAAAAAAAAAAAAATAACAAAAATAAATAACTTTAGAGGAAATATATTCAAAAAAAGAAGTTTATATCTACTTTGGTAACTTTATTTCATTCATTTCTTGATTTACCTTTTTTTTTAAAAAAAAACAATAAAATAAAAGGAAACAATTAAACTATGATTCTTTGAGTGAGTTTTTCAATGACAACATCAAAGTCAAGATCGGCAATAGTATCTCCTTGAAGTTTGCAACTAATTCCATCCAATTTTTTACCAACACAGGAGCTACTTGATGCATAAATCATCTTTGATTTGGGTGATGCTGTTGGGGGACTCCTATTTTATTTTTAATTTAGTTTAACTTCATTGTCAAATCAAAAGAAGAATAAATCAAAGATTACCAATGAAAGAAACAAGTTTTAGATCTAATTGTACCAACAACAGGTTCCCAAGATAAAATGAAAATTGCATAACGACATTCTTTAGGAGGTAAAGCTTTGAATTCTTGTACGAAATCTTGATAAGTCATTCCACGATCAAAGAGTTTATCAACAACGACTTCAGAATACTCCTCATTGAATTTAAAGAATGCTCCTTGATATTTTCCTTGTCTCTTGTTAATCTCTTTGAAACTTAAGATAACTTCATCTGAAACTCTGACTTGTAATGACTAGTTTATTTATTTATGTTATTATTTTATTTTTATCAAAACTAAAAAAAAAAGAAGTTAAACTAAATTAGAATTTCAAGAAATCTAACCATTGTTGAAGAAAAGTTTTGTTCGAATTGAAAATTTAAATTAGTTGATTGGTTTTGAAGGACTTTGATTTTGAAAGTTTGCAAGTTTGAATTGATTTTTTTTTTTTTCAAGACAAGGAACTCTCAAGAGTATTTATAATTTTTTTTCAAAAGTCAAGTTGAAGTTAAAGTTACTCATCTCCTCCACATGTAACCAATGAATCCTTTCTCTTCAAACACAAGAACCAATCCAAAGACAAACATCTGTTGAGGCTGAATCATTGATTTCCTTTGGTTCAACATTTCTTGATAACGTCAACTCTGACTAATCAAAATTTTAAAAAGAAAATTAACGGTTTTCACTTTACCACCTTTTTTATATTAGTAATGAGAAAAAGGTGGAAAATGTTCTGTTTGTAATGAAAAACTTTGAAAATCAAAATCATTATTACAATAAGTTATAACTCAAGTTGTAACGATATTTCTTGTTTCTTTGTTTGATTGTATAATAAAAGGGGATTAGGTCCTGATTGTAATCCTCTTTTGATGCTGTTGTTGCAAAGTTCACAATGTTCTAATTAGAAAAAAAAAGAAACAATGACAGATCTTGAAAAAAGGCTTTATGATGCTTGTAAAATTGGGAACATTGAAGAAGTTAGAGAATTACTTAATAATAATATTGATATCAATTATCGAAGTCCTGAATACCATGGAGCAACACCCTTTTATATAGCTTGTCAAAATGGACATATTGAAATTGTAAAAGAATTGCTGAATGATTTTCGAATTGATATTAATAAAGGAGAATATAAACGCCGTCCCACAACACCATTTTATATTGCTTGTGAAAATGGACACACTGAAATTGTGAAACTATTATTAAGTGATGAGAGGGTTGATATCAATAAAGCAGCAGATGGAAATACACCTTTTTATGTTGCTTGCAAAAACGGATATATTGAAATTGCGAAATTACTATTAAATGACAAAAGAGTTGATATCAATCAAGCAAATAATGGTGGAACATCTTTTTATCGTGCTTGTGCTAGTGGACACATTGAAGTTGTGAAGTTATTAATAAATGATAAAAGAATTGATATCAACAAAGGGATGAATAGCGGAGCAACACCTCTTCATGTTGCTTGCAGATCAGGGAAAACTGAAATTGTGAGATTATTATTAAATGATGGAAGAATTGATCTCAATAAAACAAGGAATGATGGTACAACACCTTTTTCTATTGCTTGTACTTTTGGACATACTGAAATTGTGAAGTTGTTGTTAAATGATAAAAGAGTTGATGTAAATTTCGCAAAAGCAAATACTAAAGATTGGACACCTTTTCAGATTGCTTGTGAAAAAGGATATATGGACATTGTGAAATTATTATTAAATGATAAAAGAATTGATACAAATGATCTTACACCTTTTTATCGTGCTTGTTTATTAGGAAGAATAGAAGATGTAAAATTGTTATTAAATGATAATAGAGTTGATGTAAATGAAGAAAATAAATATAATTGGACACCTTTTTATGTTGCATGTAGACAAGGACATATCGAAGTTGTGAAGTTATTATTAAATGATCAAAGAGTTGATGTAAATAAAGCAAATAATAAGGATGAAAAAACACCTTTTTATATTGCTTGTTCTTATGGACATAATGAAATTGTGGAATTGCTATTAAATGATAATAGAGTTGATATCAATAAAGCAATTAAAAGTAAAGTAACACCTTTTTCTCTTGCTTGCCAAAAAGGACATCTCGGTATTGTGGAATTATTATTAAATGATAATAGAATTGATATCAATACAACAGAAAATGAATCTAACGAAACACCTCTTTCTAGTGCTTGTCAAAGAGGGCACATTGAAGTTGTGAAATTATTATTAAATTCTCAAAGAGTTGGGATTAATCAAGCAAATGTGTATGGTCAAACACCCTTTTATATTGCTTGCCAAAACGGACATATTGAAATTGTGAAAGAATTGCTGAATGATTTTCGAATTGATTTCAATCAAGAAAATAATGATGGAGCAACTCCTTTTTTGATTGCTTGTGAAAAAGGACATATTGAAATTGTGAAATTATTATTAAATGATAAAATAGTTGAAATCAATAAAGCAGCAAATGGCGGTTATACACCTTTTCATATTGCATGCCAACAAAGACATTTTGAAATTATGGAATTATTATTAAATAATAAACGAGTTGATGTTAATAAAGCAAATAATGATGGAATAACACCTTTTTATACTGTTTGTGAAAAAGGAGATATTGAAATTGTCAAATTATTACAAAATGATGAAAGGGTTGATATAACTAAAGCGAATAATAATGGCTCTACACCTTTTTATATTGCTTATTACAATGAACATTTTGAAATTGTGGATTTATTCTTAAGTAATAAACGAGTTGATATTCATAAAGCAACTGGAAATAATTGGACACCTCTTCATATTGTTTGTGAAAAAGGAGATATTGAAAGAGTGAAAATATTTTTAAATAATAGTAGAGTTGATATTAATGAAATAAGGTCTGATGGAGAAACACCATTTTATATTGCTTGTTCCAATGGGCATATTGAAATTGTGAAGTTATTATTAAATGATAAAAGAGTTGAAATAAATAGAGTTGATGTCAATAAAACAAATAAAAGTAAAGTAACATCATTTTATATTGCGTGTGAAAAAGGACATATTGAAATAGTAAAACTACTATTAAATGATAATAGAATTGATATCAATAGAGGAAATAATGATGGCGAAACACCTTTTTTCATTGCTTCCCAAAAAGGACATATTGAAATTGTAAAATTATTATTAAATGATGAAAAAGTTGATGTCAATCAAACAAATAATCTCGGCCAACCGGCATTTTATATTGCTGGTCAAGAAGGACATACTGAAATTGTAAAATTATTATTAAATAATAAGAGAGTAATAGTGGATATAAACAAGACAAGAGATTTGGACTCTGCATCTTTTTATTATGCTTGTGAAAAAGGACAAATTGAAACTGTGAAGATGTTATTAAATGGTGAGAGGGTTGATATCAATAAAGAAACTAATGATGGAAAAACACCTTTTGGTATTGCATGCGAAAAAGAACATACCGAAATTGTAGAATTATTATTAAATGATAAAAGAGTTGATGTGAATAAAGTAGATGATTTTGGAGAGACATCTTTTTATTATGCTTGTCAAGAAGGACATATTGAAATTGTGAAGCTATTATTAAATAATAAAAGAGTTGATATCAATAAAGCAAATAATTTTGGAAAAACACCTTTTTATATTGCTTGTGAAAATGGATGCATTGAAATTGTGAAATTATTATTAAATGATAAAAGAGTTGAAATAAATAAAGCACAAAGTGAAGGAGCAACACCTTTTTATATTGCTTGTCAAAAAGGAAAAGTGGAAATTGTGAAACTATTATTAAATTATGAAAGAGTTGAGATTAATAAAGCATCGAATAATAGTACAACACCTTTTTATTCTGCTTGTCAAGAAGGACATATTGAAATTGTGGAGTTGCTATTAAATAATAAAAGAGTTGATATCAATAAAGCAAATAATGATGGAAAAACACCTTTTTATATTGCTTGTTTAGAAGGACATATTGAAATTGTAAAACTATTATTAAATGATGAAAGAATCAAGGTAAATCAAGCAGAGAATAGTAACAATAAAACCCCTTTTTATGTTGCATGTGAACAAGGACATATCAAAGTGCTAAATTGTAAAAGAGCTGATATCAATCAAGTAGCTAATAATGATGGTTATACACCATTTTATAGTGCTTGCCAAGAAGGACATATTGAAATTGTGGAGTTGCTATTAAATAATAAAAGAATTGATGTCAATAAAGCAAATAAAGATGGAAAAACACCTTTTTATGTTGCTTGTGAAAAAATGCAAATTTGGCTTATTAGATTATTATTAAATAATCAAAGAGTTGATGTTAATTCAACAAATAAAGATGGAAAAACATCACTTGAAATTGCTTGTGAAAATAAGGAGATTGCATTAGTGGAATTATTATTAAACGACCAAAGAGTTGATCCAAATCAACCAAATAAGTTTGGGAAAACACCCTTTTTTATTGCTTGTGAAAAAGAATATATTGATCTTGTGAAGGTGTTAATGAAAAGTGATAAAGTTGATGTCAATATAGAAGGCCAATATGGTATAACAAGTTTTTGGTCTTCATGAACGTATTGAAATTGTGAAATTATTATTAAGCAATGAGAGAGTCAGAGTGAATGATCGGAATCGTGATGGGAAAACATTATTTTATATTGTTTGTGAACTTGGACGATATGAAGTTGCTAAAATATTAGCAAATAATAGGAGAGTGGATACAAGTATTCCAGATAACTATGGAACAACACCTTTTTCTATTGCTTGTGAAAAAGGAAAGATTAAAATTGTGAGAGAATTAGCCAGAAACAAGAGAATTGATATAAATAAGCCAAATAAAAATGATAAAACTCCTTTATATGTTGTATCTCAAAAAGGACATATTGAGGTAGTGAAATTATTATTAAAAGAGAAAAGTATTGATACCAATAAAGCAAGAATTAATGGAGAAACACCTTTTTATGTTGCTTGTCAAAAAGGACATATTGAAATTGTGAAATTACTATTAAATGACAAGAGAGTTGATGTCAATAAAGCAAATAATGATGGAAAAACACCTTTTTATATTGCTTGTGAAAATGGACATATTGAAATTGTGAGATTATTATTAAATGATGAAAGAATTGATATTAATAAAGCAATGGATGGTGTAACGCCTTTTTATATTGTTTGTTTCTTTGGATATATTGAAATTGTAAAATTATTATTAAATGATCAAAGAGTTGATATTAATAAACCAAATAAGTCTGGAAAAACATCTTTGTATATTGCATGTGAGAACGAACGTATCGATGTTGTGAAACATTTATTAGAAAGCGGAAAAGCTGACATCAATTATACTGGAACAAATAAGAATAGGAAAACTCCGCTGGAAATAGCAAAAAAGAAGGGCCATTCGCAAATTGTAGAATTGTTGGAGACTTTTCAAAGATGTGCTTCTGAACCTAAAGAAGAAAAAGAAAAAGAAAAAGAAAAAGAAAAAGAAAAAGAAGAGAGAAGAGGAAAAAGAGAGAAAATAATGAATATTGAAGAAAAAAAGAAGACCAAATCCACAGAACAAGGACAATCAAATTTTGAAACAAAAAATAATCGAACCATGAAAGAAAAATCCAAAATGGAAGAACAAAAAAATCAAGAATCAAAAAGTATTTTTATTTATTTTTTGTTTTTATTTTTTCTTAAAATTTTTTTTTAATTCCAACCAAAAAAAAGAAGAAGAAGGTCAAAGTGGATATATTCAGGAAAAAAATTGGAATAAAATGGTATATTTAAGTCAAGAATCGAAATCCGAAATAGCATTTCAAATTGAAGTTGACTATGATGAAATTTCATCCCAAACCGAAGCCATTGAAAAGATGATGAAGGAATTTTCAAAATCAGAAATATGTACTAGATATCAAACAACTCGTTCCAATGCTGTATTTCAAGTAGAATTTATGAGCAGGAACATTGCCGAGAAAAAATTTAATCAACTTGTCAAAATTTTCAACCCTTAAAAACAAGAGAAAAAAAAAAAAGAAGCCACAATTGATTAAAAACCTTTGTTAATATTCTTTTCTGCTTCAATTTCTCTCACCAGAAACATGAGTTGAACTCCAATAAACAAAAACACAATTGACCCAAAAAGAAATGGGAGACTTTCCCAAGATAATAATGTTTCCTTTTTTTAATATATATATATATATATAAAGTTCAGTTTGTGAATGAAAAGGAAATATAAAAAAAAATAAGTGAAGGAAAAATTACGAGATAGTTCTGAACTCCGCTCGTTCCAACACTGAATCCTACTAAATTTGCTAACATCATGAAAAGAATATTGATTGCACCCCCTAAAGCACATAAATGACGATAAATCCACTTCTCTCGAAACTCTATACATTTGATATTATTAATATCACCTTCAAAAAAAAAAAAAAAAAATAATGATAAACCTTTGAATCTAGGTTGATTGAAGTACCAGGTGAGTAAAATTTCTGGAGTAATAAATATACAGATTAACCAACCCCAAGCAAGTAATTTAAATGTTAAATCATGCCATAATGCAGTAAAAGTGAAGATAATAAAAGTATTTCTTAAATAATGTTTACTTCCCCCAAGAGGAACAAAAATATAGCGAATTAACCATCTATTAAAACTTCGATGCCATGACCTCCAAAATCCCTAAGTATGCAGTAATTAAAAAAAAAATAATAAATAAAAATGAGAGGGAAAAAAAAACCTGTAAAGTATAATTATTGCTCATACAACGATTCATATTTTCAACTGTCTCTATTTCATCAAATAATGCCCAACATCTAAAATATCTCCATATAATTAAAAATTTCAACCAAATTAGATGTAATGAAAGATATCCTAAAAATCCTATTTCTAGTGCATTGAAATCAGAATATAATCCTGATTTTGTTAAAGCATAGCAATAAACGTAATGAGTTGCTAATTCCATTAATGTAAAGGCAAAAATAAGACGAACAACGTAAAAAGCTAAGCTCTTTCCAAAAATATGTTTTGGTGGATTATTAACTTGAGAAGCCCAAGAATTGAAGGTAATAATTGGTCCAGCAATATGTAATGGAATATAAAATAAGTAGGAGAAATAATAAATAAAAGAATAAGTTTCCTTAGGTAATGAAGTTTCAACTCTTCTTTTGAATTCTGCTTCTGGAGAATAGTCATCAGGTTTTTCCTATAAATAAATAATGGAAATTAAGAAGAAGAAGAAAATGAAAAAGAAAAGAAAAAAAAAATGAAAAAATGAAAAATCAAAATGAAAAGAAAAATAAAAAATAAAAATCAAAAAAAAAAAAAAAAAAAAAAAAAAAAAAAAAAAAATAAAAAAAAAAAAAAAAAAAAAAAAAAAAGAAAAAAAAAAAAAAAAAAAGAAAAAACAAAAAAAAAAAAAAAAAAAAAAATAAAAAGCAAAAAAAAAAAAAAAAGAAAAAAAAGAAAAAAGAAAATCAAAAAAG